>Ga0247844_1001562_pt1 | contig 41642 bp, 43 predicted proteins | sample LaCtaG_FD_192421 | JGI IMG/M metagenome (GOLD analysis project Ga0247844, IMG submission 192421) | Freshwater microbial communities from meromictic Lake La Cruz, Castile-La Mancha, Spain - LaCruzMarch201714.5m_1 | ecosystem: Environmental > Aquatic > Freshwater > Lake | place: Spain: Castile-La... | reverse complement strand
AATGGCCAAAGCATTCTATAGGATTTCAAGTTACATAAAAAGTATGAGATACAGAGGATATTCATCACTTGAAGCGATTTCTTTAGCTTTTAGTGGTAATATTCCTGATTAGGTGTGAGCAGTTACCAATTTTTCTATCTGGGTTTGCTTTTTTACAAGGGCCGCACTCAATCCTTGCGCCAACTCAAACTCAAGATCTGCCAATGTTTTCACAGAATAAAGATCACAGTAAATACAAAGGGCCTTTGCCCCCTTTTTTTTGTTCCAATCCGGAATAATCACGTTTTTAAGAAGAGACGTTTTGCCAAAATTTCTTCGTCCCAGTAATTTAATATTACGGTAAGAATAAAGATGATCCGTCATCTCTTTTATAAAAGGGCCCATCGAACACATTTCATTTTTTGTAAGAAGAGTATCATATTTAAAATAAGTATTCATACAAAGACTGTATTTAATGACCCCATTGTTGTCAACTTTTAGTTGTCAACTTTTAGTTGTCATTATTGTGGCGTCGCTCAAAGCAAGCCCATCAAAGAATTTCCCAGCGTCCCTCTCGATCTGAACCAACTCGTTTGATCAACTTTAATTTTTTAAGCTGTTCTATTGCACGATGAATCGTCCGTTCTGTAACAGTAATTTGTTCAAGAATTTGCGCTGTCGTGATCTTAGGGTTTTTAATAATTAAATCTAAAATATTTTTTTGCGTTTTAGTTAGTTTTTCTCTGACATTTTCTCTGACATTTTCTCTGACATTTTCTCTGACATTTTCTCTGACATTTACACCTTGAGGGCGTTTTAAAATAATTTTGAAAAAAGCACCCTTCTCTTCAAATATTGGCAACTCTAAATTTTCATCAGTCATCGCTTCGCGAATACGAAAAATTCCAGTGCCGGCCTTTTCGACAATATCAAGCCGAGAAAACATATCCGCTATAATTTCATTTCGCCGCGAAGAAATTTCGCCAATGTTTTTTTCTGTAATTCCGTTAGGGAGACTTCCCGGGCTAATCACTTCAACTCGATCAGGGAAAACTCGCACCTGAATACTTGTTCCACTCATTTTGTAATCGCGGTGAATAATGGCATTCGCGATTGCCTCACGCCAGGCCTTCTGAGGAATTTCATAAACATTGCGCCGACGACTTGTTTCAATGATGGCATTTAGACTCAAATGTCTCTTAAGAAAAAATTCAGCTTCATTAAACTGAGTTAAAAGATCGGCCCGAACCTCTTTTCTGTCAAAAATATTAGTACCGGTATAATCTTTGAAAGCGAGTAACATCACTTGAGAGTGTAGAAAAAAAGAATAAATTTCTTTTGCAAAAAAAAGAACTCCCGCATTATTAATGGCGTTGTTTTCCATTAAATTTAAACTTCTTAAAATGTTCGGAAGTTTTTCTTCACCTACTTCATAATTAATTTTGGCGAGCTTATAAAAATCTTTAATCTTTTGAACCGAGATATCAGCAAGACATATTTTCGAATTTGGTTTTTCATCAAAGCTTGCATTTGGACTTGAATCAAAAATCGCCTTCGTTTCATTGCGAGTTAATTTCTGAGTGACGGCATCAAAGCGCTTATAATATGCCCCCGAACACGAATAAGGTTTATCAATACCCTCAGGTATTTCTACGACGATAATTTCGTTTTCTTGCTTTACGCTCACCTCTATTTCTGGATCACAATTTCTTCCTAATCCAAAAATGTCAGCTTTTAGAGAACCAGTTAATTTTTGCCCTTTAATTTTCCCATTATCAGTGACGCCAATAAAGATTTTGCCGCCCTTGGAATTCGAAAAAGCAACAATGTCTTGAACGATCTTTGATGAATATTGCTCCTTGAATTCTATTTTGAATCCTTCGCCTTCCTCTATTAAAAGTAATATCTCTTCTTTTTTCATTTGAACTATATCTTATCCTACGGAGAGAAAAACTTGAAGCCAAAATAAAAATAATTCTCCCCGTCTACTCATCGAGCAGACGGGAGAATAAAGAAAAAAATATCTTTCATATTTTCTTATGGCTTAATCGTACCACTCTTATCATCGATTACTTTTGCAGCAGGTGCCTTATCAATGATCTTTGAAGCATCTCGGCTCAAGTTAGAAATGCTTGAGTTTGACTGACACTTTTCTTCTGTTTGATTTTTTAAGCGGTATTCTTGAGCATCTTTAAAACCAAGCATATAATGCTGTTGATCTGTGCTTGCGTCCGAGCAAGCGTGTAGACATTTTCCCTCAAACTCAGTGTCTCGCAACTTAAAATTAGCCCGACAAGCTCTTTTACAAACACCTTCGAGTTCAGAAATCATCACAAGACCAAGGCTACCCTTTCCAGTTTTTTTAATAAGTTCCTTTGCTCCCGTTCGGCAGATGTATCTCGCGTGGTCATCGATTTTTAACTCAACTTGGTTTACAATCTCATCATACAGGCCTTTGCCTTGAAACCAATCTTGATAATGACTACGAAACGCGCCGTGCAATCCCACTCGATCCGCACAAAAGGCTTGCCCCTCAATCGGAAGTTGTTCAAATGGTGAGTGCGCCATTGGATCTACCCCAAAAGACATCACTGGTAATAAGATAAGAAAACCAAATACAAATGACTTCATAAGTATCCTCCTTTTAAAACCATGTGAATCTAATCGGCGTAAAAAAAACCATTTAGTCCCTCCCTTGAACAAAATCTCAAAGATAAATTAAAACAGAGAGTTAAAATAAGTAAACTCTCACCCCCGGGATCTGCTACTTCGAGAGATTTCATTTTAAAAGGTGCCAATAACTATAAAAAACATGTATTATTGGCACTTTTTATATATTGAACAGGTGCCAATAATAAGGTAAAATAGGCATTATTGGCACTCACTACAAAAGGCTCCCACTTTGATTTCTTACCCCATCAAAGAAAATAAACATTTTATAGGCCGTGAAAAAGAACTCGCGATTATAAAAAAAATCAATCAGCAAACGGAAGCACAAATACTCATTTGCTATGGCCGCAGACGAGTTGGAAAAACCGAATTGATTGAACAGGCCTTTCGAAAATATAATGTTTTAAAATTCGAGGGACTTCAGGGAAAAAATCACGATGATGAAATTCAGCATTTTTTAGAACAACTCGCAAATTATGTAGGTGATGCAAAAATTGCTCTGCTCAAGTTTACGACCTGGAAGCAATGCTTTGAACTTTTAGCAGAATATACACAAAAAGGTATATGGACTGTCTATCTTGAAGAGTTGCAATGGATGGCCTGCTATCAATCCGATTTAATTTCTGAATTAAAATATGTTTGGGATAATTTTTTTAAAAAAAACCCCAATCTTCGCTTGGTCCTTTGTGGTTCAGCAACTTCGTTTATACTTACGAATGTTGTTAAATCACAGGCCCTCTATAATCGAAGTCAAACCGTTTTAGAACTTAAAGAATTAAGCATCCAAGAATGTCGCCTATTATTTGAAAACAAACACTCGCTACTTGGACTTATGGATATTTATCTCTGCTTTGGAGGGATACCCGAATATTTAAAAAAACTTAAAAATGGGCCTTCACTTTTATTAAATGCCTGCAGTGAATCTTTTGTTGAAACGGGTTTTTTTCATACTGAAATTGATCGCATTTTTGTTTCGCAATTTTCAAATCGTAAAAACTATAAATCAATTATCGATTTTTTAAGCCAAAGAAAATTTTCATCACGAGATGAAATTTTAAAACACCTCGGCATCACATCTGGCGGTAAGTTAAGCGAGATCATTGAAGATCTTATGGTTTGCCGCTTTATCGATGCACAATCACCGCTCTCTTTTACGTCTACAAAAAAAGCAAACTCTAAATTATTACGCTATCAAGTTTCAGACCCCTACTTAAGATTTTATTATAAATTTATTCGGCCAAAATCTAAGGCAATTGAGCGCGGGCAATTCGAAAAAGTCCCACTAAATGGACTCAATCTTACTTCTTGGAGAAAATGGTTGGGGTTTGCTTTTGAATATTGGTGTCTTAAAAATTCAGTTCAAATTGCTCAGGCCCTCGGTTTTTCTGACGTTGAATATGATGTTGGCCCTTATTATAATCGTGCCACTGAGAAAATAGAAAGCGGCTATCAAATTGATTTATTATTTGATAGGGCAGATAATGTACTTTCTGTTTGTGAAATCAAATATACAGAAAGACCCGTTGGCAAAGAAATCATAAGTGAGTTTGAACACAAACTAGAGTTGCTTGTTGTTGGAAAACGAAAAACTATTCAAAAAGTTTTAATTTCCGCCGCAGGAGCAAAACCGGAACTTCGTAATTATTTCGATAGAATTATTACTCTTGAGGATATTTTATAAATTCGATAAAATAAAACAGGGCGCAAACAAATTCTCCCCATCTACTTAGCGAGCAAACGGGGAGAAAAAAGAAAAAATAACTTTCATATCTTCTTATGGCTTAATCGTATTACTTTTTTCAACCTTTGCTTTTTCTGGAGGTGCTTTATCAATGATCTTTGAAGCAGCTCTGCTTAAGTTAGAAATGTTTGAACTTGGTTGACATTTCTCATTTAGAGAGTCTTGCCCTAGAACAAAGCCCAGATGAAAAGACCTCAATCTTTTATTCAGCGGATCACAATCTTTCCGGCATTGGTCAATATAATCGAGGTTCGCAGTTTTTCTTAAAACACTGCTGCAACCGATCATACAAGCTTCGACCATACGCTGAGCAAACTTAGACTCGCGTTTATGAAGTTTTTTCGAAGAACAAGCCATGCGAAAATCCCCAGCCATATATTCAATTACTTTTTTAAAAAGTTTATCGTATTCTTTATCTCGCCCTTTATCCGCTTCGTAATTTATAATAAAACTCCGCATAAATCGGTCATTACAAATCGCGTTCGCTTCGCTTTCCGCCGCTATCTCCAAGCGCTTCTCCATATCATTTTCTCCGACACCAAAAGACATTGCCGGCAAAGCTAAAAAACACATGGCTATAAAACCGCTTACAAAAATCTTCATAGTATTTCTCCTTGTTTTCTTACCTCACATCTCCTTGTCGGCGTAAAAAAAAAACATTTAGTCCCTCCCTTGAATAAAATTTCATTGATAAATAAAAACAGTGAGTTGAAATTTGAAAAATTTAAAATTTAGTACTAAATCGCTACCTAAATCGCCTTCAAATAAGTAAGCATCACAAAATGCGCTTCAATCAAGGCCTCTTGAACATAAGTGCTCGAGCGCGCGCCGATTAAATGATGGCCTTTGTATTCAGCTCACCAAACAAGTTCTTTAAACATTAAATACAGACATTCATCTCCCATGGCACGTATGTTGACAAAACATATGTACTTATCTATAATTCATTTTAAATGAGTACAAAAATAATCATTCTAGATAGAAAATTTGCTGTAAGTCCTAAATATCGAGTGATACTTAGTGTTCAAAAAATTGAAGGAACAAAAAAATATAAACACCAAATAAAGTCTCGCTTTATTTTAATTGATGTTGAAAATGACTCAATTAGATTACTTATCGATAATCACGAACCACTCGGATTTCATATCCACACAGAGCTTCCCCAAAATAAGTCGCTTCGAATACCTCTTCTCACTGAAGACTATAATGAAGCATTAAATATCTTTTTCGATGAAGTAGAAAGGATTATACAAAATGAAAAATAAAAACACTCTCACGATCCGCTTCGAAAGCTGGAATTCTTTTAAAAATAAAGCAAAATCGAATCTAAAAAATCTAACACCATCTGTTGATGAAAAAAACGTGCTTTATTTCGCTTCAGTTATTGATTACCAGAAATTTATGACCGAACAAAAAATTGCCATCCTCGCAATGATCGTTTCAAAAAAACCTGATTCAATTTATAAACTGGCACAGCTTTTAGACAGGGATTTTGCTAATGTTCAAAGAGATTGTACTTCTCTTGATGCCATGGGATTTATTAAATTTAAAGATGAGCAAGGGCCAAGGCAATCGAAGAAACCCGTCCTTTCTTTTGCATACAAGGTGATTCTTGTTGAAATGCCAAATCTTACCTATGGGCACAATATCGCGGCATAATAAAGATAGGCAAATTCAGTAATTGAATTGTGACAAAAAGTATTAAATAAGTTTATAATACTCTGATCAATATTAATATTGACGAAGATATAGGAAAAGATTTGCTTGCTAGTAAATTTATATAATCAAAGACAGCATGGGTTACCACATGGTCAAAAAAATAAAAGAAGTCATTATAATTGCAGGCCCAAACGGATGCGGAAAAACAACATTCGCTAAAGAGTTTCTTAAAAAAAAGAAGCTTCCGTTTTTAAATGCCGACGAAATTGCCGCAAAGATTAATCCTCACGATGTTGCCGCAGTCAAATTTCAAGCCGGGAAAAAGTTTTTAAATAAGATTCAAGACTATATAAAAAATGAGAAATCATTTGCCGTTGAATCTACACTCTCTGGTAAATATTTACTAGACATCATCACAGCTCTCAAGAAGAAAAAATTTAAAATACACATCATTTATATTTTCCTTGATTGTCCTCCACTGGCCATAGAGCGAATTAAAATTCGTGTCCAAAAGGGCGGTCACTTTGTCCCCGATGAAGATGTCATAAGACGTTTCTCTCGAAGTAAAAATAATTTTTGGAATTACTATCGCCGAGTTTCTGACTCCTGGCAGCTCTTTTACAACGGTGAAGGAAGATTATTTCATACCGCCACAGGAAACTATGATGAGTTTTCAGTTATTCAAGAACCTCTTTTTGATTTATTTTCAAGGGATATTAAACATGAAATCTAGCTTATATCAGTGGATGTTGGAAGTTTTCAAAATTGGCTCACGTGCTATGGATAAGGCCCAAGAAGAAAATCGTCGAATGGGTCTTCCAAATGTTTTTTCAAGAAACGGTAAAATCTACTACGAACTTCCAGATGGAACAATTACAACAAAACCCCCTCGGAAAATAATAAAAAAATAATTCCCCCCATCTACTCATTGAGAAGACGGGGAGAAAAATGGGAAAATAACTTTCTTATTTTCTTAAGGCTTAATCGTATTACTTTGTTCCACCTTTGCTTTTTCTGCAGGTGCCTTCTCGATGATCTTTGAAGCAGCTCTACTCAAGTTAGAAATATTTGTACTTGGTTGACATTTCTCATACAGAGAGTCTCGCCCTAGAACAAAGCCCATATGAAAAGACATAAGTCTTTTATCCAGAGGCTTTAAAACACTGTTGCAACCGATCTTACAAGCTTCGACCATACGCTTAGCAAACTTAGACTCACGTTTATGAAATTTTTTCGAAGAGCAAACAGCGTGAAAATCCTCGGTCATATATGCACTTACTTTATGCCTTGCCGAGATAAACTGCGGCAGCGATCTCCTATTAAATCTGATATTCTGCCCACAATCTTCACTTTAGAATGTTCCCTTAAAACCTCTGTGGCTATTTCGTCTTTGTGCTCCAACAATTTATGTCTCATAAAAACCATTCTCTCAATCATAGTCCCTGCTTTTAAAGCTAACTCGTCATTTAAAAGATTGAGCTGATTTTTTCCTATTCGTGAAGCATCATTTCTATCACCAATTTTGAAAGAAAATTGTCGTTTTAGCTTCGGATAAATGGCCGTACAGAGAAGATCATAAAATGGGGCCAATTCTGTTTTTTCTTCCTTCAACAAAAACGAAAGGTTTTTTGAATGGCCGTCATTATTACCTATAAGTAAATTAAAACAAAGCCAATCAAGAAATGAGTAAGAATTTTCTGCGCGTTTTTTAATCCAAACATTTTTAAGAATCAATTCATAATTATTTTTGAGAGTTGGTCCACCTTTCTCTTCATACTTTTCTTCGCTTACAATTCCCTGGGCCTGGCAGAAATCTTGCTGATGTATCCTGTGGACCTTGTTATTTTTATCAATTATTCGATCATAGCGCTCAATAACAAAAAGTGGATGCTCTCCCTCCCCCATGACGAAACAATCAGGAACATTGAGTCCTATAGACTTTGCTAGTTTCATACAATAGTACTCATTATAAACGGATTCACTAATTCCCATGCGCCAAATTGGAACTTTTATAATATGAGTAGTCGGCCCACCGTGAGTTGGGAGGTAAAAATCTCTATTTTTATGAATCGCAGGAAATTTATCTTGGGCACCAGCAAGCGACAAATATCCCGGCTCCATTTCAGAAATAACCTCCGCAACGGAACGCTTTTCCTCTATGGCCTCATAAATTTTACTCATCTCAATTTTTCTGATACCGCTTTTAGATGAATTAAATGCTGAGGCTTTATTTGGGGAAACAATAATTGCACCCGCGCAATCTTTTCCAAACTCTTTTAAAAACTCAAAAGAACTTTCAATTTGATGATCTCGTCCAAGAACTTTTCTAACCTCACCTTCTGGTAAAAGATTTTCAAAAAAGGACAAGGTCAACTTATTTCCAAAGGGTTCTTCTTGAAGAGGCAAGGCTAAACTTAATTGAAATCGTTCTGGTGACTTTAACCAATTTGGATCGTATCGAAAGGAATAGACAAGTTCCTTATCACGAACAAGTTCACCTACTTTTTGCTCTTCATAAAACACATTCAATTTGCTCATTCTTCAAACTCCAATTGAATTTTGAAACCCAAAAATTTGCTTAATTTAAAAAGAGTTGAAAGTTTTACTTCCCTATCCCCATGATTGCTTTCAAATTTACTAATCCCATTTACTGACAAATTGCAAAGTTGTGCCAAGTCGCCTTGCGATATGCTTAACTCTTTTCTCCTTTCAACTAGAATTTTGACAAGCTCTTCAGTATTTTCAATTTTTTTAATGGCCATTTATTAGTCTCCCTTTAGGGAGATTGTAATACGATTTTTATAAGAATCAAGAGAAATTCTCCCTCTGGGGAGACTTTTAATTTTTATATCAGAAATTGTTATAACCATGATTTAGGGAAGTATCAGAACACAAAGCAGCAGAAAAGAGGTGCATTTCATGATCCAAGAAGGCATTAAATATCTTTTTCGATGAAGTAGAAAGGATTACGCAATCAGATGAGGCTCGTAAAATAATAAAAAAATAATTCTCCCTATCCACTCATCGAGCAGATGGGGAGAAAAATAATATCTTGCTTTTTTCTTAAGGCTTAATCGTATTACTTTGTTCAACCTTTGCTTTTTCTGCAGGTGCCTTCTCGATAATCTTTGAAGCATCTCGACTCAAGTTAGAAATTGCCCCAGACTGCTCGCTACTTGTTGCGCAAGTTTCCCTAGCACTTTTTTCACCCGCAAAAAAAGCACGAGTATAAACATCAAGTCTTGCTCGAAATTCTTTGCAATATCTTTTACAATTCTTTTCCTCTGAAAGGATTTCCATTTGCTTTAGATCACCTAATGGTTTACTACAGTGATAATTACAAGTATCCTCAGCCATTTTCTGAATTACATCTCTTTTATCAGTCGTAAGATAAGGATAAGAAAAACTTTTTTGACTGCACTGATCATCAATCATTCGTTCGAGACGGGCCCCCATCATGATATAGAGGTTCGCCGCTCCGCCTGAAGCATCAACAGTAATATCGCTAAAATCTCGAATAACGCCATTACGGTCAGCACATATGGCCTTTGCTATCGATGGAAATTCATCCGCAGTCGCAAATCCCATTACTGGTAGTAATACAAGAAAACCAAACATAAAAGACTTCATAAGTATCCCCCCTTTTGAAACCATATGAATATTATCGGCGTAAAAAAAAAACGTTTAGCCCTTTCCATGAACAAAATCTCATTGATAAATAAAAACAGTGAGTTAAAATTTAAAATTATTATTAAATCAAGACCAACATCACTACCTAAATCACCTTCAAATAAGTAAGCATTACAAAGTGAGCTTCAATCAGGGCCTCTTGAATATAAGTGCTCGAGCGCGCGCCAATTAAATGATGGCCTTTGCTATTCTAATTTTCGTCAGGCAAACATGGTTTTGATTTACGGGGGATTGACTTATACTTATTGATAAGTTATACTTTTGTATAATACAGGGGCTTTTAATGACGATACTTAAGAGAACAACTAAATGTTTGAATCAGTTCAAAAAAGATTTCGAGAAGGGGTTGTTTTCTGATGAAGATGGCAGAGTTTTAAAAATTTGGGCCAGGGAGATGGAGCAATTTGGCCCGGAATATATTGAAGGAAGTTCGCAATGGAGAGATCACCCCTTGCAGCACCAGTGGTTCGGATATAGAGCTTCTTGTTTTAGTACTCAAGGAAGAATCATATATAGAATTATTGATGAAGGAATAGTTGAGGTTTGCGAAATTGAAAGAATAACCCCTACGCATGACTATAAAAAATGAGGTGATTTATGACTAAAAATAAAAATGATTTTTTAGAAATGTTAGAAGAATACTTTCCTGAGGAAATGACTCCCGGCCAGATCATTAAGGCAAAAAGGACTAACTATGGAATCACCCTTAAAGAAGTTGCAAAGGTGACAGGAATCCCGCAAAGTAATCTATCTCTTTATGAAAATGACAAAAAAAGTCTTGGTTATGTTCAGGCCACAAAAATAGGTCTTGCCATAGGATTACACCCCACGTCCATCCTGTTCCCTAACGGAATAGAAGGTGATGAAAGATTTAAGGATGTAGTAAAAAAATCAGAAACATTGTTAAGTAAAAAAATCCCTCTTAAAAAGGCAATGTGACGCCCCCCCTCGAAAAATAATCAAAAAAAAATTCCCCATCTACTCATCGAGCAGACGGGGAGAATAAAGAAAAATCAACTTACCTATTTTCTTATGGCTTAATCGTATTACTTTGTTCAACCTTTGCTTTTTCTGCAGGTGCCTTCTCGATAATCTTTGAAGCATCTCGACTCAAATTAGAAATGACCCTAGGCTGCTCGCAATTTGCCTTAGAAAGTTCTTTAGCATTTTTTTCTCCTGCAAAATACGCCCGTGTATAAACATCAAGCATTGTTCGAAGCTGGGCACAACTATCGCTACAATGATTAGTGTCTTCCTCGGAAACATTCCACCTATTCTCTCGACTACGAGTACAGGCAAAAAGACAACGATCAACAAGAGTCTTTTGAAGAGGCTCTAATTGAGTGCCCATATAAAGCCTCTTTCCCGAGCAGCGATCACCACGCTCTAAGTTTGTTACATATTGTACATACTGAAAAAGCTTTCCATTATCTCCATTACTAAAAATAACCTTTCCGGCTATATCACTAAATGCGGTTTTAAGGTTTGGATCAGCGCATATCGCTTTTTCTACAGATGGAAGTTCATTTTCACGTGCTAATCCCGCCATTGCATAAAACCACAAACATCCAATCACTAAAAATTTCATAAACATTCTCCTTTTTAACCTCACCATTCCTATCGACGTAAAAAAAAAACATTTAGTCTTTCCTTTGAATAAAATCTCAAAAGGCCATAAAAACAGTTTGTTAGAACATATTTGAAATTTGAAATTTCTTATTTAATCGCTACCTAAATCGCCTTCAAATAAGTAAGCATCACAAAGTGAGCTTCAATCAAGGCCTCTTGAATATAAGTGCTCGAGCGCGCGCCGATTAAATGATGGCCTTTGATGACCCCGAAATTAATGGCGGGAAAATAATCTGGAAAACGAGCTTGCTCTACTAAAACAATCCCGTCATTGGGTTTATTAGTATAAAAAAGCATTTTTGTGAGCATCATCCAAAGATGACTCTCATTCCACTGCGCCTCAAGAGCAACGGCGCTATAAAAAATATTTTGAGGTAATTCTTTGTGATTTTTTTTAAACCATCCTTCACTATATTTTTTTGAAAGAGAGTTTTGAGTATCTTCGGCAATAATGTCTAATCCCTTGACGACCTTTTTGGGAAAAGAGTGAAGAAAGCGGATTGCTTTTAAAAAAAGATGCTCCGTATGGGCCGTCCCTAAAATCGGCGTTGCAATCGTCGAAAGCCCTACAATATGTTTTTCAGCAAAATTTTTATTATTTTTTAAAAAATGAAGGGAATCAAGGCCGCCTTTAGAATGGGCCAAAATCCACAATTTTTCGTGTGGATGGTCTTTCATATATTCTGAAAGTTGTTCGGCCAACAATTGAGCATTAATTTTCACGCCCTTTGTTCCATGAATTTTAGGGACAAAATAATTAAAGCCATGCTTTTTTTGAAGTGTTTTAGTCCCTCGCTCAAAGGAAGCTGAATTAAAGAGTTCGTTAAAAACGCCCCCAACAAGAACGATGGTCGGCTTGATCTTTGGACATTTAAGAACACTCTTGTGGCGCGGGTTAAGCCGTGAATAAACCATTTCCTTTTGGACAAGTTTAAAAACTTGCTCGAGAGGAATTTCGTCAAAATCTATGGCCTTATTTGTGGCCACCTTTTTTAAAATTTCAAGCTCGTCTTTATTTATAACTTCGGAGTGCTTTTTTAAACCTACTTTCGTGTGGCTTGCCACACAAGTAAACAAAGCATTGCTTGTCCAAGCAAAAGCCCCGGCCACTTTTTTCGTCGCACTAAAAAAAAGTAAGGGCGTTGGGTCTTTTAAAATATTTTCAACTTCCTGACTTAAATCGTCATAGGAAGTATTTAGGGCCTCTTTCAATAATTTTTTGGAATGACTTACACTGTTCATTTGTACTAAATTGTGTCGTAAATCATGATTAACGTCAAAGGAGTTTTATGTCTGGAAAAATAGCAGTTATTGGCGGAAGTGGTGTTTATGCAATCGATGGGATTGAGTTTGTTAAAGAGCATGATGTTTCGACGCCCTTCGGCAAACCAAGCGCTCCCATTTTAGAAGCAAAATTTAAAGGGGTGGACTGTTTTTTTCTACCGCGCCATGGCCGCCATCATGAATTTTTACCTCACGAAGTCAACTATTGCGCTAATATTTATGCTCTTAAATCTCTTGGCGTAAAATATATTATTTCTGTTTCGGCCGTCGGATCACTTAAAGAAGAACTCCCTCCAACACATGTGGTGCTGCCGGACCAATTTATTGATTGGACAAAGGGCCTACGTCGTCGAAGTTTTTTTGGGGAAGGAATCGCAGGTCACGTTTCTACGGCCCTTCCTATTGAACTTAATTTACAAAAACTTTTTGCGCAAGCCTGCGCCAAATTAGAGGTTCCTTTCACAAAGGGGGGAAGCTATGTTTGTATCGAAGGCCCACAATTTTCAAGTAAAGCAGAGTCAGCGATTTACCGCTCGTTTGGAGCTTCTGTAATAGGAATGACAAATGTGCCTGAATCCTATCTGGCAAAAGAAGCTGGAATCGCCTACGCCACGATCGCGATGGTGACAGATTATGATTGCTGGAAAGAAGAGCACTGCTCTGTTGAAGAAGTTATGAGAGTCATGAAAGAAAATAATCAGACTGTCCATAAAATTTTAGCAGAAGTTCTTCCAATGATGGGAAAAAATCCTCCAAGTTTTAAGGAAGAAAATAAAAATGCGATAATGACTTCACTTGAAAAGCTCTCCCAGAAACAACAAAAAATGATCGAAGTACTTTTACAATGAACGACTATACTTCGCATGTTTCTGTTCTTAAAGATGAGTGTCTACGTTTTCTCACTGAAAACATTTCTTCACAAAGTGAGCCCAAGCTTAATTTTGCCGATCTTACATTTGGTGGCGGCGGACATAGTTGCGCCATTTTAAATACGGATGAGCGCATTCATCTTTTTTCAACAGATCAAGATCCTGAAGCATTAGCAAATGGCTACGCTCTTTTAAGTTCACAAAATCTAAAAGAGCGCTGCGAGCTTCTTGCCATGAATTTTAGTGATTTCCCTGAGTATATGAACAAAACTTATCCCGAAAAAAAGCTAAAAGGAATACTCATGGATTTAGGAGTTTCGAGTCACCACTTTGATAAAGGTGATCGCGGCTTTTCTTTTCGTTTTGAAGCGGCCCTCGATATGCGCATGAATCATCATGACGATACAATAATGACGGCCGCAGATTTAATTAATGATCTTCCTGAAGAAAAAATCGCCAACCTTATTTATGAATACGGCGAAGATAGACTTTCACGTGTGATTGCCAGAAAAATTGTTGAGGCCAGAAAAACAAAGCGAATTGAAACAACAAAAGAATTAGAAAATATTTGCTTTCATGCTTACCCTGCGAAACAGCGCCATGGGGGCGCTCACCCAGCAACACGAACCTTTCAGGCTTTGCGGATTGCTGTGAACCAAGAGCTTCACATATTAACCGACGTTATCCCTCGGTTAATTCCTTTGCTTGATGAAGGAGGAAGACTTGCAATCATCAGCTTCCATTCTCTAGAAGATCGTATTATTAAAGTGGCCTTCAAAGAGGCCGCTCTTCGAGATGAAGTATTACTTCTTACGAAAAAACCAATTGGTCCGACAGAAGATGAAATAAAAAACAATTTTCGTTCGAGAAGTGCTAAACTACGAGTGATAGAGAAACGGTAAAGTTACAATTTATTTATTAACAGAGGCTTCAGGATGAGGTCGAAAACTTCATTAAAAAATCTTTTCAAAAAAATCTTTTTTAGTTCGCAAGGACTTCCCATTTTTGCAGTACTTGCTTTACTCACTATCGGTTTTGTAACTTTTAGAATGAAATCTTTAGATTATGATTACCGAACCAATGAAATAAATACTGCACTTGACAGAGCACATATTGAAAATAAAGATCTCAAGGCAAAAAAAGCACGACTACTCTCAACAAGAAACTTACGTGAAATAGCTCAAAAGCATAACCTCAATGAGCCAAACCAAAAGCAAATTATCATTGTGCCATAGAGGGGAAAATTATAATGAGTCAACGAGTTGAAAAAAAACGTCTCCTTATTGTTTTTCTTTTTTTAATTTTTATTTTTCTTGCCGTTCTTCTTAAAGCATTCACAATCCAAGTTCTCCATAATAATAAACTTGTAAGTATCGTTGAGGCACAAACTCTACGCACTGAAAAAGTTTATCCCAACCGTGGCAATATTTATGATCACAAGGGATCACCTCTTGCTATTAATATTCAAACCTACAGCCTTTTTGCAGTTCCCAAACATGTTCGCGGTGGAAATAAAACCTATAAAGAACTCGCACAAATCGTTCCAGAGCTTACTTATGCAAAAATAAAAGAACGAATTCAAAACCGAACGAAATATACTTGGCTCTCTCGAAAAATTACTTTGAATATTAATCAATTCGAAGCAATCAAAAAACTTGAAGGAATCTACATTGAAGCAGTTCCCAAACGTATTTACCCTAATAAAGAATTACTTTCACAAACTCTCGGTTTAGTAGGCTTAGACAATAGCGGACTTTCTGGAATTGAATATCTTTTCAACGAAGAACTTAAGGGTAAACCACGAATCACAAAATACATGCAAGATGCGAAAGGCAGACCTGTTCGTTTCGAAAAAATGCAACCTGGTGACAACGCAAAAGATCTTTATTTAACGATCGATAAAGATATTCAATCGGTGGCCGAAAAATATCTAAAAGAAGCCGTCGACACTTACAAGGCAAACAAAGGTGGAATTGGAGTCATCGATGTAAAGACAGGCGAAATTATCGCAATTGCAAATTATCCAAGTTTTGATGCTGGTGGAAGCGCCAAACGTGCAGAAGACATGAAACTCTCCTATATTAATGAGGCATTTGAACCCGGCTCAGTTTTCAAAGTGCTCACGATCGCTTCTGCCTTAGAAAATAAAATTATAAGGCCACAAAGTAATTATTACTGTGAGCGAGGATCACTAAAAGTCGGCGATCATATTATTTCAGAGGCCGAAGCTAGCCACAGTTACGAATGGTTGACTGTCACTGAAATTCTTCAAAATAGTTCAAACATAGGGACGACAAAAATTGCCTTCGATCTCACCTATCCACGTTTAAAAAAAACTCTTCAAGCTTTTCGCATTGGTGAAAAAACAGGAATAGAAATCCCAGGTGAATCGCGAGGAATTTTTACTGATAAAGAAAATGTTTCTTCACTTAGTCTCTCAAACATGAGCTTTGGCCAAGGTGTTGCGACAACAGCTTTACAAATTCTTTCGGCCTATGCGGCCATTGCAAATGATGGGGTGTGGATGCCTCCCACGATTTTAAAAGGGAAAAATGACAATCGTGCTGGTGTCCAAGTCATTTCTAAACAAACAGCGCAAGAACTTACTTACATGCTTACAAAGGCAGTAAGCGAAGGTACTGGAACAAATGCCCAAATTCCCTACTTTGAAATTGCTGGAAAAACAGGAACGGCGCAACGGATTTCGAATTTAGGAGGGTATCGAGGTTATATTCCAAGTTTTGCTGGTTTCCCTGTTAATGTTGACAATCGCTTCGCTATTTACGTTTATATTGATGATCCCAAAGGTAGCTACTATGGCAACACCATTGCTGCGCCAGTTTTTAAAAAAGTTGCAGAATATATGCTTCTTAAAAACAATGATCTCTCAAAAATGTCTATCGATAAAAAAAATACAGAACCAACCATTCTTAGCGATACGGTAAAAACAAAATCGGCCGCTATTTCTCGTTTTTTAGGCGTTAACATTGCTCCTAATTTTATTGGCCTTGATAAAAAAAGTGCAAAACAATTGGCCGAACAAGCAGGCGTTGCCATTAATTTTAAAGGTGCAGGCGTTGTAAAATCACAAAGTATTCCTGCAGGAAGTAATACCGGCCCTTCTAACATTATTAGTTTAAATTGTGCAACACCTCTCTATGAATAAATCACAAATTTTAAAAAAACTTTCTCCCTTTATTGAAGCTGGAGAAGATTATACCCAGCATTTTTCTCAAGACTTTTTACTCACAGAATTAACATCAAACTTACAGACAGCAACTAAAAATCATATTGTGTTTTATAAAATTTTGCCCGAAGAAAAAGCACTGAGAAATTTTCACGAACGCCTTCAAAAAGCAGATCCAGGCCTTCTTGTTTTAAATGCTCACCCAGGCGATATAAAACAACCCTTTCTAGTTATCAAAGAAGTCGATTTTATTAAGGCCCAAAAAATTCTTTTAGATGAGTTTTACCCTCTTCCTGTTCATCTAAAATTAGTCGGCATAACAGGGACAAATGGTAAAACCACCTCCGTTAATTTGGCCCAACAAATTTCCGAACAAATGAAACATCCTGCGATTTCTTTTGGGACACTTGGAATTTGTAAAAATGGAAAAATTATTGAAGATTTGGGAGGAACAACTCCTTCGTATATTGAACTTCGTCGCCTCATTCATCACTATGGCAAAACAGAGTCGGCCATTTTTTTTGAAGTAAGTAGCCATGCTCTCGCTCAAGATCGTCTCCACGATTTACGACTCGACGCCTGCGCTTGGACAAGTTTTTCTCAAGATCACCTGGACTTCCATAAAAACATGGATGATTATTTTGAAGCAAAAACGCTTATTTTTAAAAAATACTCAAAAACAAATGCTCCGTTTTTTCTTCCCATCAAAGAATCCGATCTTATCAAAAAAATCGATGAGACGAAATATCCCTATCAACTTTGCCCATCGCTAGAAGAGGAAGAACACACTGCTCTTCCTCCTTTTTTTAAAGCAGACTTTAATCAATCAAATCTTGAAATCGCTCTTGCACTTAATGCTTTTATTTGGGGGAAAAAACCACAAATTAACCTTGATGAAATTATTTTGCCTCAAGGGCGATTCACGACATTTGAGCTTGGACAAAAGCTTGTTGTCGTCGATTATGCGCATACACCAGATGCGCTCGAAAATATTTGCAAGGCGATCCATCGAAGTTTTCCTGGAAGAGAACTTTCTGTTGTTTTTGGTTGTGGTGGGAATCGTGACAAAACTAAGCGGCAACTTATGGGGAAAATTGCTGAGGCTCAGGCCAATAAACTTTATATCACCTCTGATAATCCTCGCGATGAAATACCCGAAGAAATTATTGGCCAAATATTACAAGGTCTCAAAAATCCTAATTGCTTTCACCACCCTGACAGAACTCTTGCTATTGAAACAGCGCTCACTTGTGCAAAATCTCATGGCATAATTCTTATTGCAGGAAAGGGGCATGAGGATTATCAAGAAATAAAAGGAATCAAACATCCCTTTAGTGATTTTACAGTCGTAAAAAACTTTATGCAAAAAGAGAAAACTTTATGATACGCGATCAAATCCTACTGACACCATCTTGCATTCAACAAATTGATGGAATAACTCACAATACAGAATTTAAAATTTGTACTGACAGTCGTCAGTATAAACATGGCGAAGTTTTTGTGGCCCTTAAAGGCGAGAATTTTGATGCTTTTAATTTTATAGAAACTATTTTAAAAAAAGAATGCCCAGTCATTGTCTATAATCATTGCGAAAAAAATAAAGAACAAATCCGAAAGTGGGCACAAGATTACTATTTAACTTCATTCATCGGCGTTAGTGACACTGTTCTTTATATACAACAACTCGGCCATCTTCACATAAAAAATTGGCTCGAACAAAAACCAAATAGAAAAATTATTGGCATAACTGGTTCAAACGGAAAAACAACTCACAAAGAAATGCTTTTTCATTTTCTAAATACGATTGCGCCTGGAAAAGTTGTGGCCACACAAGGAAATCTCAATAATCAAATTGGTGTACCTCTGACTCTTTGTACGGTGAACGAAAATCATGATTATGCGATTATAGAAATGGGCACAAATCATTCTGGAGAAATCCCATTATTGGCTCGATTGGCCATGCCAAATTGTGGACTAATTACTAATATTGGAAGCGCTCATATTGAATTTTTCCATAATGAAGAAAATATTTTTAAAGAAAAAAGCTCTCTTTATCATGTTGTTATAGAAAATACTGAAGGAGAAGGGGCCTTTGTTATTTGTGCAGATGATCCCTTTCTTTCGCAACTTCCTCAATCAAAAAGCCTAGTTTCTTTTGGTGAAAACCAAGGTGAGCTTCGAATTCACTGCGAAGAAACATCTGTCAAAATAGATTATCCACACCAAAAGATTCTCCTTCAAAATGAGCTCATCACAGGCAAGCACAATTTAAAAAACATGGCCTGTACTTTTATTTTGGCCAATCTCCTTATTCCTGGTTATGAAAATGAATTATCCGAAGCTGCCCAAAAATTTGAACCTCGCAAAAATCGCGCATCATGGATTACTCAAGAACATCAAACTTTCTTTCTGGATGCTTACAATGCTAATCCTTCCTCAATGAAAGCTTCAATCTTAGCCTTTTTTGAAACCGCTAAGCGTAAAAATATCTCACTAAATGAAACTCTTTTTGTCCTTGGCGACATGAATGAGCTAGGTGAACATGCTCAAAAATTCCATAGGGAAATTGGTCAGCTTCTTTTACAACTTGGCGCACAAGAGGTGGCTTTCGTGGGACGCTATAACGCTTATTATCGAGAGGGATTTTCTATTAAATGCAGCTCTTTTAATGATAAAGCTGAATTCAACCTAGCTTGGCCACAACTTCGCAAAAAATTTAACTACTTTTTTTTAAAAGCAAGCCGTTCTTTACAACTCGAGTCATTGTTGGATATAAGGTAAGCTATATCTAACTACTAGTCATAGACAGCTATGGAAGGACTCTATGCTCTTTCATCTACTTTTTCCCCTCTACCAAAAAGTTTCTGCTTTCAATTTATTTCGTTATATAACTTTTCGATCTTTTGTTGCGCTTCTTTTGGCCACAATTATCTCAATCACGTGGGGCCATTTTTTTATAAAGTTCATGCGCAAAAAACAATTTGGTCAAATCGTTCGTGATGATGGCCCTCAAAGTCACCTCAAAAAATCAGGCACACCCACAATGGGGGGATGTTTTATTTTAGGGAGCGTTTTTATTACGCTCGCTGTTTGTGGTAATTTTTTTTCTCGCCCCATACTGATGACAATTATTGTAATGGTTTCTTATTTCTGGTTAGGTTTTTTAGATGATTATCTAAAGGTCCTCAAAAAAAATACAAAAGGTGTTTCTGCCAAAGCAAAACTTTTTTGGCAATTTGCAACGGCACTTCTTGTCTCTTATCTCATGATTCAATATAAAATCATCGATACGAGTCTTTATCTTCCTTTCATTAAAGGGCCTGTTTTTGATATGGGTTGGTTTTATATTTTTTTTGCTGCCCTTGTTATTGTTGGTTCAAGCAATGCCGTAAACCTAACGGATGGGCTAGATGGACTGGCCACAGGTTCTGTGATTTCAAGTTGCATGAGTCTGGCGATTTTTTCCTATGTGGCCGGGCACTACGAAATTTCAAATTATCTTCATATCCCCTATATTGAAGGATCTGGTGAGTTGGCCATCATCACTTCCGCTCTCATCGGTGCCTGCATAGGGTTTTTGTGGTTTAATTCGTACCCTGCTCAAATTTTCATGGGTGATGTGGGCTCGCTTTCGATGGGAGGCACTTTAGGCGTAATCGCAGTGCTTACAAAAAACGAAGTCCTCTTTATTTTAATCGGAGGCATTTTTGTTATTGAGGCAGTCTCCGTTATTCTTCAAGTTGGGTCATATAAAATTCGCAAGAAAAGAATTTTTAAGATGGCCCCCATTCATCATCATTTTGAACTCAAAGGTTGGCCAGAAACGAAGGTCATTGTTCGTTTTTGGATTATCAGCCTGATACTTGCAATATTATCAATAGCTACACTTAAGATCAGATAAAAAAGGAAAGACTGTAATGGAACGCTTTAAAGGCAAAAAAGTTCTCATCGTTGGTATTGGCAGAACAGGATTTTCACTCATTAATTTTTTCAACACACTTGAGTGTGAAATTAAGGTTACAGACATAAAGCCTATCTTTGATCTTAATAAAGCTGTCAAAAAAATTAAAAAAATTAAACCGCCACCACAAATGACTTTTGGCGAACACCTCGAAAGCGATTTTCTTGAAGCAGATGTCGTTATCTATTCATCCGCAGTTTCTCCCGAGCTCCCCCAACTCCAAGCGGCCCGTGCAAATGGGAAAATGGTCTATAGCGAATTTGCTCTCGCTAACCTTCTTTGCAAAAAGCCCATCATAGCGGTCTGCGGAAGTTATGGCCGTACAACCGTTGCTCATATGATCGGTTTTGCGCTCAAACTTGATGGAAAAAATGCTTTTGTCGGTGGCACCAGTGAAGTTCCCTTTATTGAATATGCCGCTTTACCTAATCGTGAAGAAGTCGATTATGTTGTTGTTGAAGTTTCTGCAATCCAACTTCTTCATCTTGATAATTTCGCCCCTAAAGTTGTTGTCTTCACAAACATTGGTGAAAAATATCCTCAACCACACTTTAAATCTGTAAGCGATTATATTGAAACAAAGTTAAGTATCATTAAGCGACTAAGCCCTGATGACACGCTCGTTGTAAATTACGACTCCCTTTCTAATAATACTTTTTTTAAAAATGCCAATTGTCAGACCTACTGGTATACGCGCAAATCTTTTGTCGCCATGGGAGTTATGGGAGAAATTTGCGGAAGCCATTTCCATGATAGACGCATCCATTCTAACATTAATTACCATTCTGAATTTATTGTTTCAAAAATGCGGATTGTCGGTATCAACAATCGCGAAAATATGCTTGGAGCAATTACTGCTTGCAAGGCCCTTAATGTAAGCGACGCTGCTATTCAAAAAACAATTGAACGTTTTCCTGGCATTCCTCATCGCCTTGAATTTTTAGTTGAAAAAAACGGCGTCAGTTTTTATAACGATTCAAAAGCAGAGGATATGGATGAACTCCTTATTAGTCTTGATGCTTTTAAATCCCCCGTTATTTTAATTGCCGGCGGAAAAGATATTGAAGAACTCGATTTTGAACCTTATGTACAACCTCTTGTCGATAAAACTCGTGTTTTAGTTTTAGTTGGCGAATGTAAAGAGCGTATGAACCGCGCCCTTGGCGTTCATCCCCAAACTTTCATTGTAGGCTCATTTGAAGAGTCGATTCTTTTTGCCTACCAAAAATCAAGAACTGGCGACATTATTCTTCTTTCCCCTGGAAACCCAAGCACAGACTTTTTTAGAGATTATGAGGAACGAGGAAATTATTATAAAAAACTTGTCTTCCAATTATAAATTATTTTACTAAGTACCCAAGGTGAATACTGAACACGAACACCACGAAATAGACCGACTCACTCGGTATTTTCTCATCACATTAGCGGTGATTTGCTTCATTGGCATCATCATGGTTTATTCGGCAAGTTACATCTACGCCAAAGATGTTTATAAAAACTCTGCCTTTTTTCTTATTAGACAACTCACATTTATGAGTTTGGGGGCAGGCCTTATTTTTTTTCTCGGCCGAACACGTTTCGCATTTTGGTATAAATTTGCTCAGTACTTGCATTTATTTTTCATTATTCTCCTTATTTTGACTTTTGTTCCAGGCATTGGCGCAGGAGTCAAAGGTGCTTCGCGCTGGTTAAGCTTCGGTTTTATGCGCCTTCAGCCTGGAGAATTTATTAAATACTCCACCATTTTTGTGGCCCTCAATTTTTTTGAAAATTTTGATCTTTTTGATCGCAAAGAAATTATAAAAAACTGTGTAGCAATACTACTTCCTCTTGCTCTTCTTCTTAAACAACCAGATTTTGGAACATTTACAATTTGCTTAATTCTAATCCTTTTTGTTTGCTATATGAGCTCCTTTTCACGCAAATATTTTTATTCCATTTTGGCAGTAGGAAGTTCTCTCGCTGTGGCCGCACTTTTTTTAAAGGCCTACAGAATCCAACGCCTTCTTACATTTATCGACCCTTGGAAAAATCCAAAAACAACAGGCTTTCAAATTATTCAATCCTATCTTGCCTTTGCCAACGGCGCTTTTTTGGGCCAGGGTCTCGGCAATAGTAATGAAAAACTTTTCTATCTCCCCGAGGCCCACAATGATTTTATTTTTAGTGTTCTTGGTGAAGAGCTAGGGTTTGTTGGTGTCTTCGGTGTTGTTGCAATCGTTTCCCTCTTTATCTATCTCGGCTTTAAAATTGCTCTTCAGATTCGCAGTCGAATTTCATGCATCATTGTCTCAACAATTATTTTCACTTTAGGACTACAGTGGTCGCTTAATATGTGTGTTGTTTTAGGTTTACTCCCAACAAAAGGACTAAATCTTCCCTTTATTAGTTATGGAGGATCTTCTCTCATTGCTAATTTTTTAGGGATAGGTTTTATTCTCTCGGCCATAAGGGAACATAAAAGAAGCCTTGACCTAGGCCTTGATGAAAACTACAACGAAAAATAGAATTCATATTTATAGCTATATTCATATAAGGAGTCTCCTTTGTTCACTTTTAAAAAAGACGTAAAAGTACACTTTATTGGTATTGGTGGAATCGGAATGAGCGGAATCGCCGAAGTTCTCATTTCTCTAGGATACCTCGTCTCAGGATCTGATGTCGCAAGATCGGCAAATACAGAGAAACTTCTTAGCTTGGGCGCCCAAATTTATATAGGCCATCGAGAAGAAAATATTAGCGACTCAACTGTCGTCGTCTATAGCTCTGCCGTCACAGATACAAATCCCGAAATGCAGGAAGCCAAAAAACGCAATATTCCTATTATGAGACGAGCGGAAATGTTGGCCGAACTTATGCGCCTTAAACATGGACTTGCCGTGGCCGGGACTCATGGGAAAACAACAACGACAAGTATGCTCGCGACAATTCTTGATGGAGCAGGCCTTGATCCCGCCTATATAATAGGTGGCATTGTTAGAAATTTAGGTGGCCACGCAAAAGTAGGCAAGGGTGAATATCTTGTTGTTGAATCTGATGAAAGTGATGGATCTTTTTTACTTTTAAATCCTGTCATGGCGTGCATTACCAATATTGATGACGACCATATGAACTTTTATCATAGTGAAGCTGAATTGTATGAGGCCTTTAAAACTTTCGCCAATCGTGTTCCTTTCTACGGTCATTGCTCACTCAATGCCCATGATAAAAAACTCATGCAAATCAAAAAAGAAATGAACAAACCTTCTCTTACTTTTGGGATTGAAGATGACGATGTGAAAGAAGCTGATTTTTTAGCACGCAATGTACGACAAACACTCGAAGGAACTTTTTACGAACTACTTCACAAAGGAATTAAAGTTGCTGACATTCGCATCGCTTATCCCGGTCGCCACAATGTTTTAAATTCTCTTGCGGCCATCTCTCTTGCAGCAAGCATGGGAATAAGTTACGAAAAAATAGCGAAAGCAATTCAAAACTTTGAAGGCGTAGGGCGACGTTTTCAAGTCCTTTGGGATAAAAATAATTTGGAAGTCATTGATGATTATGCTCATCACCCGACAGCAGTTGGAGTCACTCTAAAAACACTTCGCGAACTCAAACCAGATCATCGTATTATTGCAGTTTTTGAGCCTCACCGCTTTACGCGAACAAAAGATTGTTGGAATTCTTTTTTTCATTGCTTTAATTATGCTGACGAAGTTTATTTAAGTCCCATTTATCCCGCGAGCGAAGCTCCAATAGAAGGGATTAGTTCTGATCGCCTTGCTTCTGACATTAACAAACTTCATCCCAAACTTATTCAAAATTTAAGTGATATTTCAGAACTCAAAAATATTTTAAATGCAAAATATGATAAAAAAACAGTTATAATAACTCTTGGTGCAGGATCTATTGGTAAAAAAGTTCGTGAGTATGTCGGAGAATGGAAATAACTATGTTAACAACGAATAATGAATTACTCACCGAGCTTCAGCAGATTAAAGATTTGCAAGTTGAGATTGATCACGATCTCACTTTGATGACTTCCATACGTCTCAAGGCAACAGGTGACTTACTTATTGTTCGTTCCCTTGAAGCTCTTTGCCAAACAGTAAAGACGCTTACAAAATATTCGATTTCCTATCGCCCATTGGGCCTTGGCGCGAATACGATTATTCCTGAATTAGCAAAAATTCCATATTTAAAACTTGATCTTTTTTTTGATCCGCAATACCTGACTGAATTAAGAGGTGAATACACACTTCCTGCTTCTATTACTTTAAATAATTTAACAAATTGCGCTAGTCGTTTAGGCCTTAAGGGTTGGGAGATTTTTACAGGAATTCCCGCAACTCTCGGCGGTGCCCTCTGTATGAATGCCGGTACAAATTTGGGTGAAATTGGTTCACTCGCAAAAAACTTTCGCCTCGTCACGAAAGAGGGAGAAATTAAAACAATTATCCCCAATGAAAAAACTTTCAAATACCGCCATAATAATATTTTAAATGCCGGCGATATTATTTTTGAAGTGACACTCCTACATCACGGTCACGATCCCAAAGTTACAGAGATCATTCGGGCATATCTTAAAAAAAGATCCCTCTCACAACCTCTTACAAAGCATACTTGTGGTTGCGTTTTTAAAAATAGAAAGACTTCTCCCGCTTGTCTCGCGGGCCAGAGTCTGGATATAATAGGCTTCAAGGGGTTTACCTATAAAAATATTCGCGTCAGCCCAATTCATGGTAATTTTTTTGAACATGGTGGAGGGGCCACAAAAACAGACTTTATAAACATGACAGAAATTATTAATGATGAATTAAATTTACAACTCGGCATACGTCTTGAATTTGAAGTGAGAGATTAATGCATCCTACAGTATTAAAAATGATCACTCTTGTTTTCTTTATTGGATTTGTATTTACCAAAGAAAGTTATGCAGACATTCCTCTCGAAGAAAAAAAATCAAGTATTGTTTATCAAACCTCTTTTGGCCATTGTCCAAACCGTCCTGCTGGTGAATTTGTCCTACGCCTTACAAAAATTTTTGAAGAAACTCACTCTTTACGCGCACTAAAAAAGTCAATTATTCAAGATAAATTGTGTGAAAAACATTTTGTTTCAGAATACCAGATTAACTATGATCCCTTTCGACAAACTCTCAAAATGAACTTTGATTGTCCCAGACCGCTTATGAAAGTCGCGATTTATAAAAATGAGCAAGGTGATAGTTACGAAGCTATTTTAGTGGATAATGGGGAACTTTATGATCCCTCCTATGAAACACTTCTTCGAACAGAACATCAACTTAACCATGAGCTTCCTTCTTTGGCCTTACCTATCAAGGAAATGGAAAAAGATGTCCAAAAAGAAGTCACTAAACTTATAAAAACTATTCCTGAACTCTTTTTGCGCAAATTTTCAGAAGTGATTGTTGGTGAAGAAAAAAAGCTTATTATCATTCTTTCCGTAAAAAATCAGCCGTGTAGCGCCTTTCTTGGAAATGACTCTTGGGATGAGAAAATGATAAGCCTCATTCGTCTTGTCACTCACCTCGAGCAACAGGGAAAAATTCCTGCAACAATTGATCTCACCAATTCTAAAAAAGTAGTTGTCAAGTTCAAGGACAATCCTTAAAATTGAATTAAGCCTCATCTTGCTTCTGTGATTACTTGCTACAGATTGCTTCACGAGAAAGGACTCTCATGAACGAAAAAAATGTCATTGTCGGACTCGACGTTGGGACAACAAAAGTTTGTACCATTGTGGGTATACAAAACCCAACAGAGACCGGTTCAGAAATTGAAGTCCTAAGTATAGGAACTCATCCTAGTCAGGGCCTTAAAAAAGGCTCCGTCGTAAATATTGATAAAACAATAAGCTCCATTCGCGCTTCTGCTGAAGATGCGAAACTCACTGCAGGAATTGAATTTAGTCGTGCGACGATTGGAATTGCTGGAAGTCATATTTATAGTTTTAATTCCACCGGCGTTGTGGCCATTAAGGGAACAGAAATTACACAAGCAGATGTTGATCGCGTGATTGATGCCGCGAAGGCCGTTGTTATCCCCTCTGACCGCGAAATCCTACACGTCATTCCCCAAGAATTTAAAGTTGATACTATTTCAGGAATTCGCAATCCTGTAGGAATGCGTGGCGTACGCCTTGAAGCGCGGGCCCACATTGTGACCGGCTCAGTGGCCCTCATTCAAAATCTTATTAAGTGCGTAGAACAGTCGGGTATTCAAGTCGAACATATTACTCTTCAGCCTCTTGCCTCCTCAGAAGCTGTTTTAACATCTGAAGAAAAAGATATGGGCGTTTGCCTCATTGATATCGGCGGAGGCACAACTGACTTAGCTGTTTGGAAAGAAGGAAGCCTCATTCATTCACAAATTATTCCTGTCGGTGGAAATCATTTTACAAATGATCTCGCTGTTGCTTTAAAAATTTCTCACACAGAAGCAGAGCGAGTAAAAATTCATCATGGATCAGTTTTGGCAGAAGAACTCAATCAATCTGCTCATATTACAATTCAAGGTTTGCCAGGCACTAAGCCTCGCGAAATTCCTCTTAGTACAGTCGCAAAAGTTCTTGGAGCTAGGGCCGAAGAACTTTTTGATATTATCAAAGGACAACTCGAAGAAAGAAGTCTCCTTGATGAAATCACAGGTGGCTTTGTTCTTACAGGGGGAGGCGCTCTTATAAAAGGAATGCCGGAACTTGGAGATTATCTTTTAGGAAAGCCCACAAAAATCGGCTACCCGAATTCATTTGGTGGCATGACTCGCATTATGCAAGATCCAAAGTACTCCACAGTACTCGGTCTACTTTTAGAATCAGCAAAAATAAATCCAATAGATCGCTCAAATCTGCATCAAAAAAACCATAATTTGAAAGATTCAAATATGCCTCCAATTGATTTGATTGGGAGACTGAGCGATTCGTTAAAATCAGTTTTTAAAGACATTTTTTAGGGAGAAACCTATGTACGAAATTTCTGAATCACAAAACACTCAAAGAACTGGCGCAAAAATTAAAGTCATTGGTGTTGGTGGTGGCGGATGCAACGCTGTTAACACAATGATTCGCTCTGGACTTTCAGGCGTAGAATATGTTGTGGCCAATACAGATGCACAAGCGCTAAGTGCAAGTTTAGCTCCCTTAAAAATTCAACTCGGTGTTGAACTTACAAAAGGCCTTGGCGCCGGAGCAAATCCAGAAATCGGTCGCAAGGCCGCTCTCGATGAATATGAAAGAATAACAGAAGTGATTAAAGGCGCTGACATGGTTTTTGTCACCGCCGGAATGGGTGGGGGAACTGGCACTGGTGCTGCTCCAGTTATCGCTAAACTTGCTAAAGAACTTGGAGCACTTACTGTTGGTGTTATTACTAAGCCGTTTGCCTTTGAAGGAAAAAAAAGAAGTCGTCAAGCCGAAGCCGGAATTCTAATGCTCAGAGAAAGTGTCGATTCCCTCATCACTATTCCGAATCAACGTCTCTTGTTTGCTGCTGGACAAAACCTCTCTCTTATCGATACTTTTAAAAAAGCTGACGAGGTTTTATTAAATGCTGTCAGAGGTATTTCTGATCTCATTAACAACACTGGTTTAATTAATGCTGACTTTGCCGACGTCAAAACAGTGATGAGCAATAAAGGTCTCGCTCTTATGGGAACTGGTTGCGGCACCGGCGAAAAACGCGCTATCAAGGCAGCAACAGAGGCCATCAACTCTCCTCTTCTCGAAGATATTTCAATTAATGGTGCAACAGGTATTATTATCAATATCACAGGTAACGAAAATCTCACCATGCATGAAACAAATGAAGCTGTCACTCTCATCATGGAAGCAGCTGATGAGGATGCAGAAATTATTTTTGGTACAGTCATTGACGAAACAATGGGCGAAGAAGTTAAAATTACGGTTGTGGCCACTGGCCTTAATCTCGGCACTAAAACTCAGGCCGTTCCTGCTATGACAATGACTCTTGCAAAACCTCACTTTGAAAAACCTATTCTTAAATTAGACGAGACTCCGCACATTGTTCCAAACAAGATCGAACAAGCAACTATTCAAGCTCCTCAAAAAAGTTTTGATCATTTTATCCATGAAGAAAAAGTGACAGAAAGAGCAAACGAAGAAGCACCTTCTGTTTTTAAAATTGAACCCACTTTAGAAAAGAAAGTCTGCGCCGAAGAAGAAATCAAACCCAACTCTCAGCAAACAACCCAAACAGCAACTCCAACAATTAGCCTTGCCCAATCAATTAAAGAAGCTGCTTTACGCTATGAGGCCTCAAAAAATAATCCAGGGGCAGAAACTCCAGCAACTCCAGCAAGCCGTGAACTTCCACGTCGCCCCGTTATGAATAGCAATACTCCGACTCGTGCAAAATCGATTGCAGAAAAACTCGGCTTTATTAATTTTGACGAAGAAGAATTAGACATGCCGGCCTTCATGAGAAAAGAAGAAAAAAACGAGAAGGCGACTGATTCTAAGAATTAGGGTTTAAAAGACATCATTACACACTCTAAGGGCCTCTATAGGCCCTTGGTTTTTTCTAATCACTTCAATTGATCTTTTAACTTTTCGGCGTCTTGATCGCGTCCAAAAAGAGTCACATGCGACTCAATCTGATCCCCATCAAGATTAATCTTATAGTGAGTGACAATATAAGTTGGTATCTTTTTTTCCCAAGCTTGGGCCTTTAAATCATAAAGGGCCAAAGCACTTTCAGGTTTATCGGGAGTACTTTGAATTTGCATAAGTTCAACCCACTTACTATCCATAAAAACGCGATAATGCTCAGGACAAAAAAGAGTTTTCTCATGCTCCCAAAGACATTTTTCGCAAAATGAATTTTCACAAATAGCACAAGTTCCCTGTGCATTTTGCTCGGGATGATTAAAGCAAAGGCCTTGAATGTTTTTCCTTTCGTCTTCATTTGAGTTTGGATTTTTGTTTTTTACTTTTTTAGAAGTCTTAACTTCGTCTTTATTATTATTTTTATTCTGCTTATAAAGATAAAAAAATAAAAACCCGATCACTCCGAGAAGAAGGATCAAGATAAAGGCAAACAAAATAACAACAACCATCAAAAGTTTTTCCATAAATTACTCAAACAAAATGAATTAAAACAATAGGGCGATAACCTAAATGAACTTCATAATAACGTCGCAAATGCACTCTTAAATCTTCAGCATATTTACCTTGCTCACGTATTTTGTGACTATCTAAATACTCTTGCACTAAAACTTCACACTTTTCTTTATTAACATTGGCAGAGGGCAATCCAAGTGTATTCACTGCAATTTTTGCCTTATGATTTTTTATACTATCCAATTTCACAGAAACAAAAATCATTCCTGATGTTGCCATCTTCCTTCGCTCAGAAATCGCCTCATTTTCAATAGGAAGATTATTTCCATGAATAATAATAGGCTTAGGCGCTTCTTGGGCAGTGATCAAGGCGCGTCCGTCATTCATCAAACTTAAATAATAAAAATTATATAAAACCTCAGCGATCATTTCTGGAAATTTTTCTTTTACCCAGGCCACATGCTCATATAAAAAAGCAGTATCTCCGTGGATGGGAATAAAATGGGTAGGTTTAAATGCCTCCAACAAATAGCGAACATCTTCCCTTCCGGCATGCCCAGAAACATGAAGAGGCATGTGATCTGAAGTGATCACTTTGCAACCTTGCTCATATAATTTATTAATCACCATCGCTAATTTTTTTTCATTTCCCGGAATGGCCTTCGAACTAAAAACGAAAGTATCAGTAGAATTTAATTTAAAAATACCATCTTCGGCCCAGGCCAATCTTCGAAGTGTACTTTTAAAATCCCCTTGGCAGCCGGAAACTAAAACGACAATATTTTTTGAATCAGGTTTTACAGAGTCAGCATTTTTATAGGCCAATTGAAAATCTTTTAAAATACCTAATTCATCGGCCACTTCCATGTAAAAATTCATTGAACGCCCAAAGGGAACAATTTTTCTATTATCTTTTATAGTGGCCTCTAAAATATTTTGAATACGTTCAATGTTTGAAGAAAAAAGAGTGAAAAAAACTCGCCCAGTTGCCTCTGAAATAATCTTTTCGAAAGACGGGATAAGACTTTCTTCGGGGGGAGTCTTTTTCGATTTACTCATAATACTTGTACTGTCAGCGAAAAGAATTCGTTTTTCTACACCGGAACATAATTTTATAAGTTTTTTAAAATCAAAGGCCTTTTCAAAACTATCTTTTTCATTGCATTTAAAATCAGAAACATGAAAAGCACAAAAACGCTTTTGCTTATCAACAAGAAGAATTCCATAAGTTTGAGGAATAGAGTGATTCACATGAATAGGGTGAATCTCCCATTCTTCCGTTTCCCAAACATGATTCTCTTTATAAACTTGTATTCGATGTTGGATTTTTTCAAAGGCAAATTTTTTACGCAAAATGGCCGCAGCCAAAGGGGGCGCCCAAAGATTCATCTCAGGAAACTTGTCTAAAGCATGTACAACGGCTCCCAAATGATCTTCGTGCCCGTGAGTAATAATGAGATCACGTGGAGCATCAAGGCTCGAATAATCGGGAATAAGATAATTAACATCAAAACATTCTTCAAGCGGAAATAAAATTCCAGCATCAATAATAATACGTTCATTTTTTGAGGCCCACATAAGCATATTTGCCCCAATTTGACCTACTCCTCCAAACGGCTGAACGCGAAAAAATTCATTTTTTTCAAGCTTAATAGCTCCTCCCAGTTTTTTATGTTATTAAACCATACATTATGCAAAATCCCAAATACTACATTGTCACAGTCTCCGTTCCCTCCACCCATGAAGGCCTTATTCCTAAACTCGAAAAGATGGCCCTTGAATCTTTTTCTTGTGGCGGAATTGAAGAATTTGCCCTCGACGAAGCGAATGTCGATCAAATTTTAGGCCTCCGCGCTTATAGCGGCTTTGATATTCCTGATGAGGTTTTCTCTGAAGTTGAAGACGAAACAAAAAAGCGTTTTGGACAACATTTTAAATTTTATTTTTATGAAGAAGATGCCCAAAATCACGCAACAACTTTTCGAACTCAAGCTCAAAAGGATTTTCCAACTCTAGGTTTTAATCTTAATGAAGAAGAGTGGAAAGATTGGAATGCAGAATGGAAAAAACATTATCGAACGCTTGAAATTTCACCTCGCCTCAAAGTTATCCCCGAATGGGAAAAAGAAGCTTCTTGGAAAAAAAATCAGAATGCTGTGTATATCATTCCAGGAATGGGATTTGGAACTGGCAACCACGAAACAACTTGCTTATGTCTTAAGTTTTTAGATGAGCTAAAGTTGCCTTCGAATTGTCCATGTTTAGATTTTGGCTGCGGCTCTGGAATTTTAGGAATAGCGGCCATTAAACTTCATCGCTCACTTGTTGATTTTTGTGATATTGACCGCAAGGCCCTTGATAATTGCTATGAAAATATAAAACTTAATTTTGATGAAGAAATGTTGGATGGACAACGCCTTGTCGCACGAGATCGCTTTGAAGCCACTTCTGAATTTTATCAACTTACTCTTGCCAATATTTTAGAACCAGTCCTTATTGAAGAGCAAGAACTCCTCATTAAAAGTCTTGCTCCCCAAGGATACCTTATTGTCTCAGGACTTTTATTAGATCAGTTAGATGGAATCATCGCTCGCTATACAACAAATACACAGCTCAACTTTGTTAAAAAAGAAACGAAAGGACATTGGGGAGCTCTTCTTTTTCAAAAAAATCCATGAGAGCTGTCTTTCTTGAAACAAATATTCTTAAGGATGCAAAGGAAACTGCATTAATCCCCATTACTGGTGATCGCGCTCATCATCTGATTAAAGTTATTCGAATTAATGAAAATGAAAAACTTCTTCTTATGAACGGAGAAGGAATTATTTTCGAAGCACAAGTACAACTCATTAACAAACGTGATCTCGTTGTAAAAATTCTCAACTTTATTCACTTCCCTAAAAAACAAATTGTTGATCTTGTTCTCGCTATTCCTTCCAAAGAAGCTATGGAGGATTCCTTACGCCAAAGTGTTGAGCTCGGCATTTCCCATATTCAACCTATCACGACTCAATATTCCGAAAAAAATTTTGAATTCACAGAACGTCATCAACGTATTTTTGAAAGTGCGCTTATCCAATCAAATAATCCCTATTTTCCAAATGTGGGCAAAACTCAAACTTTCAAAGAATTTTGTCACACACTTGATCCCAAAAAAACTTATCTTTATTTTTGCTCTCGTAAACAAGATCTCTCCTTTTCACTAAACAAGGAAGTTGCAACTGTTATTATTGGCCCGGAAGGAGGATTTAGTGTCGAGGAAGAAGAAATTTTGCAAACATACTCAAACGTAAAGTTCATTCATCTTCCAAGTTATATTCTCCGTACTCCAACAGCAATTTCTTGTGCTTGTGGTTTTGTTTTCGCAAATCATCTTTGATAAAATTCTTTGACAAAAATACACTTAAAAAGGATTGATGGGCCTATCATTTTATGAGACATTAAATTATATCAAGCTTCAAATACTCACGAGGTTGACATGGATAACATTGATCTCTTTAGCGCCAGCACCCCAAAAGGAAAACCACAACCTTTTCCACTCTTTGAACTTGATACAAACGGTGAAATCAAGCTTGACCTTGATAATAACAATGAATTTAATCTTGATAATTTAAACTTCAAAGCCGTTAACAAAGGCTTAGGTTTTCATCATAAAGAAGCTTTAAAAAATTCAACTCCTTTACCAAAAAAACAAAAAACTTCACTCAAAGAAAATTCACACCGCCCTACTGTGACCCTTGGAAAGACGGCCAACAATTATAAAACCTTTGAACCCGTTGCTCTTAGCCCAAAAGAAATGGGACTTTTAAATGGAACAAAAGAAGAAACTCAAAATAGCATTGAAAATAATCAACCTAAATTCATACAGAAAACAACTAAAGCGCACCTTCTCAATCAAATGACAGCATGGATGATTGATTTGATTTGTATCAGCTTCTGTCTTGCGGGCACAATTGCGGCCTTCACTCTTCTAAGTGGTATTCATGCAAGTATGCTTATCTCTTTGCTTGATCCTCAAGAATCGGCCCTCTTTCTTGGTGGCCTTTTTATCATCTACTATGTTGTTTACTTTACAGTGCTCGATCTTCAACAAACTCCGGGAAAATCACTTCTAGGAGTGCGCCTAGAGCGCTTAGATGGAAAACGCATAAAAGTAAAACAAACCTTTACTCGCGCTATCGTGAGCCTATTATCCTTCGCGCTTATTGGACTTCCTCTTACGATGGATTTTCAAGGCAAACTTTCTGAGACAAGAGTGGTTCGATAATGAAGCAGACATTTTGTTTAAGCCCTGAGGCAAAAAATTTTCTGGAAAAAAACAGATTAAAAAAGATTGTTTTTACGAATGGCTGTTTTGACATTCTTCACCCTGGACACATAGCTTATCTCAACGAAGCCAAAGCTCAAGGTGATCTTCTTGTCGTTGGTATTAATTCTGATGCTTCTGTACGAAAATTAAAAGGACCAGATAGGCCCATCAATAATGAGATTGACAGAAAATTTATGATGGAAAATATTAAGGCCGTTGATCTCGTTGAAATCTTCGATGAAGAAACTCCCCTTGAACTCATCACTGCGATTCGCCCTAGTGTTTTAGTTAAAGGTGGCGATTGGAAAATTGAGCAAATTGTTGGCCATGACGTTGTCACTTCATATGGTGGCGAAGTAAAAAGTCTTCTTTTTAAAGATGGCCACTCAACAAGTAATTTGATCAAGAATCTCCAAGGAAAACTGTAACTACTTTTTCAACGACTTAGAAATACTCCACTCTTTTAGTGCGTTATAAATCTCTGAAATAATACCATTTTTACTCAAGAAATTTTCTCAAACACCCGATCAATATTTTGAGGCGTGGTGGGACACGTCTCGTTTGGAACGGGAATTAAACATGGTTGTTTGGTTCTTTTATAAACCACAAGGAGGATTCATGATTCGAGGAGATTAATTATGGGATTACGAATTAACACAAACGTTGAGTCGATGGTTGCACAAAACAACCTGAGAAAAGTGACAGCACGGCAAAATAGCGCGCTGGAAAAATTGTCATCCGGTAATCGGATTAACAAAGCTGGGGATGATGCCGCAGGTTTGGCCATCAGTGAAAAATTGAAGGCCGAAATCCGTGGAACTCAGCAAGCAACAAGAAACGCCGGAGATGGTATTTCTTTGATCCAAACAGCTGAAGGTGGTCTGAACGAAGTCTCTAATATTCTCATTCGCTTGAGAGAGCTTTCTGTTCAATCGGCCTCTGACACTGTCGGTGATCAAGAGCGAAAGTTTAGTGAACTTGAATTCAAACAACTCACTCAGGAGATTGATAGAATTGCAAAGTCCACTGAATATAACGGGAAGAAACTAATTAGTGGTGAAGGAGAGTCTTTAGATTTTCAGATTGGAACGAAAAATGAGCCAGGCTTTGATAGATTATCGTATCTCCCAAGTGAATCAAATGCCACCGGAGAAAATCTTGGCGTAGCAAGCTTGAGCGTTCTTACAAAAGAAAGCTCGCAAGAGAATCTAGAAAGAATCGATGTTGCTATTAGTGGTGTAAACTCAAATCGCGCGAACTTAGGTGCTTTACAAAACAGGTTGCAGTCAACAATCGCCAACCTCGAAGTGAAGACAGAAAACTTGGCATCAGCTAACAGTCGTATTCGTGACACTGATGTTGCAGAAACAAGTGCAGAGCTCACAAAGACTAATATCTTAAGTGCGGCCAGCACATCTGTTCTCGCCCAAGCAAACAATGCTCAGCAATCAGCATTAAAGTTGATTGGTTAATTGAGACTTGTTCCCAAAAAAATTAAAGCCCTCGGATGAGGGCTTTTTATTAAAAAATTTAATTTACTGCAAAGTCTCTTCTGCAACGTTCTTTATTTTTAGTGGAGCGGGCAAAACTTTTTTCCTTGGTGTCTGATTCCCTTTAGAATTAATAATTTTTTGTTTCTCTTCAAAAAGTTTTTTATTTTGAGTTCTTAATTTATTAAGCTCATCTTTTTTATGAGTCTCAATATCTTCTGACAAAATAATTTCATTTAATAAATCGCAAATTTCTTTTTCAATATATTCATTATGCGACCTTAAAAGCGTGACAAGCTTTTGATCTGGCTCACTATGAACACTTTGTTGAATTTTTAAAAGCTGACTGCGCTTTTGAATTAAATCAAGCTGTATTTTCCTTGCATCGGAAATTGATTTTTTAACTTTTTCAACTTCCTCCTTCCCAATCAAAATATCATTTTTAAAAAACTCAATATCATTTTCCAATTCAGTATTAAATTCCAAAAGTTGTTTTAAATACTTTTTATCAGCATCATGTTTTTTAATTTCAGGAGGAATCCTTTCGGCAGACTTTGTCGCATTTAATTCGTCTTGCTTGGCCAGTACTTCCATCAATACATGAGTATCGTTTGATTTTATTTTCACATCGGATTGATCATTTTTGGGGGGAAGTATTTTTTTAAAAAAACTCATCATATTCGTTCCTCTTAAATATAAGGATCTCTTAAATTCAAAAGGCAAGCAATAGGGTCATTTTTTCTATGTTTCACGACAAATTGAATTCAAAGGCTTCCTTGACCTACAATAAGCAATAAATTCCTTTATCAGACAAATCACTGTTTAATCGCTGCAGAATTGCTTTTTCTGAATTTGACAAGAATGCTTTAAATGAATTTGCCCGGATAAGCTTCGTACTTGTTGAAGTTTCAATAACAATTTGGCCAGAAGTAAATTGTTTCTTCTCACCACCAACACTTGAAATGTAAGAAAGAATCTCTAGCATTTTACATGCTGTCGATTTTTCAGTTTGTGTAGAGATTTTTTGAAACTCATCAAAAGCTTTCTCTAAAACTTGTGCTTCCAGCCCTCCACCAATAATGACAAAATCAGAAGTTTCTTTTTTTCCACATTCTAATTCAGGGCAACCATTTTTAGGAATAAGACTTCCCACTTCACCTTCTGGTGTAACAAATAGAAGTCTGTAGTATTGATTAGGATACATCTCTTCAATTTTTGATTCAATCGCTGAAGCTTTTTGTCCTTCGCTCATCATTTGAAAAATTGCCTGATCAGCTTTTGCTGAAACTCTTCCTCCCCCCGACCATCCAATTAATCCTTTGTTTTTTTGTGCCGAAATAATTGTACCGTCACTTGTTATTGGCCCACTCGTAATTACGGCTAACGCTTTTTCGCCCGATTGGGGGTCGCTAAAACCAACATAGATCGTCGCAATCGCATTCAGTGAACAAACAAAAGTTAAAAAAAATACCAACGAATAAATTTGTTTCATAGGAGTTCCTCCGTTTACATTTAGCAAACATTATCAAAGCAAAAAGAAAATTGCTTATCACAAAATCTTACTTGTCCTTCAAAGCGAGCAGTATAACCTCGTAATTTTGTCAAATAAAACAAGACCACCAATAAGAACGCGTAAAAATGAAAGGGATCATTCAAACATAATTTAATAAGATTATATTAAACACTAATAAACTACTCACCCTCATTTGCTTTTCGCTACAACCAAGATCTAGTATGCAAAGGTAACCCTCGCCCACTCTCATCCACTTGAGGAAAAAAATGATGAAAAAAAAATTTACTTTTTTACTCTATTCATTGCTATTTTCGATAACAGCAATCTGCGCACAAACAGAACATCAAATTCCCCAAATGGAGTATGTTGATGTTTGCGAAAAACCTACCGTTTGTAAAAAATTATCACGCTTAATTATGGGAACAGATCATTTGGGCAAAATCCCCAACGAAAAAACACTTGAGGTATTAAATGAAGCGGCCAAGCTTGGAATAAATGTCTTTGATACGGCACCCATCTATACCGACGGCATTGAAATGCGTTTAGGCGATTGGATAAAATCTCAAAAAAGATCAGACCTGTTTGTTATCACGAAGGGGGGATTTCCTCGTGACCTTGGCCCAGGAACTTATTCAAGTCGCTTACAGGGAACAAAAAAACAAATCATTGACAATATTTTAGAAGAAATCACAGGCTCTTCACAAAGATTAAACAATGCTATCACGATTTACCTTATGCATAGAGATGATGCTGATTTCATAGACTATAAAAAAACAGCAAGGCCACAAACTCCAGTAAAAACCATTCTTGAAGTGCTCAGTGATCCTTTGATTAAAAATAAATACTCCATGCTCGGACTTTCAAATTGGAAAACTTCCCGAGTCAATGCTTCACAAAAACTTGCAAAAAATACTCCCAACCTTGTACGCCCTTTTTTCAATAGTCCCTATTTTTCGCTTCTAGAAATGAATTCGCAAACCATCCATTCTGGAGGCGTACAAGTGAAACATAAAGAAATGATGAGATCCAATTTTCAAAATGGTGTAAAAATCATGAGCTATTCACCCTTAGGTGGGTTTTCTATTTTTTCAAAAGATTGGAATACAGCAAAGCAAAATGCACTTGACCTTAAAAATAAAAAAGATCGCTACTGGAGAAATGTCTATGATTCGATTTTTACTGAGGCAAATGAAAAACGTTACAAGCGTGCCATAAAATTTACTGAGAAATTTAATAAAAAGTACAAGACCCACTACACTCTTGATCAGATGGCCAACGCCTACGTTCTCGCTCATAAAAGAACTGATTTTATTATTATAGGGCCTAGAACCATTGAACAACTAAGACGAACTGTTGAGGCGCTGAAGCTCTCTAAACTACTCACAGAAAAAGATTTAAATTATCTCTATCAAAACTAGGTCAGAACTGAATCAAAAAAAGGCCCGCTCTTAGGTAACGGGCCTTTTTTTATCTCAGATTTCGATCTACGTTGTTTATTTATTGATTAACTTTTTTGCCGAAAGATTTTTCAATTTTATTAAAACCATGATCAAAATCTAATGATTAAAAGAACAAGCAAGCTTGTCTCATGTTATTCTTTTTTTTCAAATGAACATTTATGAACATTTGCAAGTGGTTGCAGTGAGAGAAGTCAAAAAAAAAGCCCTGTAAAAACAGGGCTTTTTAAAAAAATGGCGGAGACGGAGCGAAATTTTTTTACCATTTTTTTGATTTTTTTACAAGTGAAAATAAATCAAGGATTTAGCATTTAACCTTTTGTAATCAAAAACATTTTTAGTAACAAAGTCTTGGAAATTTTTTATGCCCACTGTTGTTCATTTTGGGATGTTTTCGGGCATTTTAGCTCACAAATAGCTCACGATTTACTCATTAAAATATGGCCAAACGAGAGGCAAATTTTCTCGTTTTTGAAATAGTCTCCGCCACTTTTTAAGCTTTGTTAGGCAATTTAAAAAACTCATGGCATATTTATCCAAATGAAAAAAGAAGATTTAGAACTTATTATCAAAGAAGGCGAAGGACTCACTGTTGAGTTCAAAGAAAAATATTCTCCCAAAATTGCTCAAGACATTGTTGCCTTGGCCAATTCGAAAGGAGGAAAAATTCTTCTTGGGGTGACTGATGATGGGAAGATAAAAGGCGAAAAACTTACGGGCCAACTTAAGGCCGAAATCGTCGATCTTGCGAAAAATTGTAAGCCCGCGATTACTGTCGCGGTTAAGCAAGTTGAAGGTGTGATTGTTCTTGATGTTCATGAAGGAAGTGATAAACCTCATGCTTGTTCTCTTGGATTTTATAAACGTCTTGATGCTGTCACTCAAAAACTTGACCCAAATGAGATTCGAAAAATTTTTAAATCAGAGGCTTCATTCCATTTCGATGCGAGAATTAATACTGAATGTACTCTTGAAGATCTTTCTCTTAAAAAGGTAAAAGAATTTTTAGAAGAATCAGAAACAAAAATTAAAATAACAAAAACCATGCTTCCCAATCTCCTTGAAAGTTTAAAACTTATGCACAAGGGAAAGCTTACTAACGCCGCTGTTTGGATGTTCGCGAAGGACGTTTCAAGGTTTATGCTCCACTGTCAGACCAAGCTCATTGCTTTCAAAGGGACTGAGGGAGTCAATATTTATGATAAAAATTATGTAAGAGATGATCTCCTTACTCAATTTAAAGAGGCCCTTCTTTTTTGTAAGAAACATCTTAATGAGCGTGCTGAGATTCGTGGTGCCAATCGTTATGATATTCTTGAAATTCCACTAGAAGCGATCAGAGAGGCCATTATCAATGCTCTCATTCATCGTGACTATACGATGAGTGGAACAAACGTTCAGATAGAAGTTCATGCTGATCGTTTGGTTATTTATAATCCCGGTGGTCTTCCTGAAGGACTTCCTTTTTCCATGCTTGGCAAAAAATCTGTAAGACGCAATGAACTTGTTGCTGATCTTTTTCATAGGATGGATAAAGCTGAGTGCATTGGCACTGGTGTACAGCGAATTAAGAGTCTGGTTAAGGAAGCAGGAGGAAAAGCTCCTAAGTTTGAGAGTGATACTTTTTTTACAGTGACTTTTGACAGGCCGAAAGAAGATAAAACTCAAAATAATCCGCCAAAAACTGGCGGATTAACTGGCGGATTAAATGATGAATTAAAATTTCTTTTTGAGGTTGTTTCTAAGAACCCCGGCATTCAGGCCAAGGCCTTAAAAGAACTTCTTAACAAAATTCCTCTAAGAACTCTTGAAAGACAAATTAAAACGCTTATAGAAATGAACTTAATTGAGAGAAGAGGCAGTCGAAAGACTGGTGGGTATTTCACAAAATAGGTGTTAATTCTAAGCACTTGATGAAAAAATAAAACTTACGAACGCCCTGAAATTTTCGATCGCAAAGAAGTGCGTTCTGATCTTTTAACTCAATTTAATGAAGCTGAATTTTTCATGAAAAGACATTTGAGTCTTCAAGGCAAGATTCAGGGAATCAAACGGCATAATGTTTATGAAGTTCCTCAAGAGGCATGAAGAGAAGCTATCGCTAATGCCATCATCCATCGTGATAATCGCTTTGGTGGAACAAGCATACAAATTCGCATCTTCCCTGATAGGATAGAAGTCATTGCAGATATGTTTTCTCGTCTTGATGTGATTGAGAAGGCAGGAACTGGAATCACTCGTATCAAGAGGGCCATGAAAGCAGAAGGACTTCCTTCTCCTAAGTTTGAGGATATGGGCAAGTTTTTTAAGATTACACTTTTAAGGCCAGAGGGAGTTGACCAGAAAACTACCCAGAAAACTACCCAGAAAATCATTGAGCTTCTTAAGACTAATCCATCTTTAAGCCGCCAAGAAATTGCTGATGCTCTTGGAAATATTACTGCTGATGGTGTGAAGTATCAGTTAACTCAAATGCAGAAGAAAGGACTTATTAAGCGAGTTGGCCCTGATAAAGGTGGCCACTGGGAAACTTGTGAAGGAAATGAGTAGAGCGCTAGAGCATTTTTAAAGTGTCGAACTTGAGATCGTGTATATGGAAGAGAGATCAAACACTCTGAGTTTCAAAATAATCCACAGCTATTGATTGTAGTTTTATTCAGATGTCCCCTTTGCGATATGTGATCAAAGTTGAAAAGCTAAAATCAACAGCGTAGGCAAGTAAAAAAGATAACTTTTTGAGATGCAAGTTCTTCAAAAATTATTTCCTCAGCTCTTTTAACTCTTTAGAAGCACCTTGAATGTTACTTTTTTAATTGCTACGATATGCATATCGTCGTTAACAGGATCTTTAAATTTCCTGTCTTCAAATCTGAAATGCAACTTTTATGGATTAGTTGAGGGCTAAGCGCTAGTCTTATCTGCCCCTTCTAATCACTACAAAAGGAGTTGCAGATGAGCCATAGTCACTTAACCCAAGAAGATAGATACCATATTTATGCATCCTGAATTCAAGTTTGAAATGCAACTTTTTAAAGTCTGATATTTTTTTAGTGGCCCGTCAAATTATTTAAGAAAATATTTGCAATAAATTGTTGTTCTCGGGCCGATTTGTTCAATTTG
>Ga0247844_1001557_pt1 | contig 41664 bp, 55 predicted proteins | sample LaCtaG_FD_192421 | JGI IMG/M metagenome (GOLD analysis project Ga0247844, IMG submission 192421) | Freshwater microbial communities from meromictic Lake La Cruz, Castile-La Mancha, Spain - LaCruzMarch201714.5m_1 | ecosystem: Environmental > Aquatic > Freshwater > Lake | place: Spain: Castile-La... | reverse complement strand
ACAAAAGAAGCAATCGAAAGAGGTTATGATGGTATAGTTATGGCTGATTTAGAAATTGTAGATTTATTAACGCACGATGATTTTTAAACTTGTGCCTAACGTTTTGCGGCTACCAGAAGGAGGCGATTTAAACCACAAAACTATGATAGAAGCACTACACTTGATTAAAGCAATAAAGTTGATTAGAAGCACTGAACCGCCTCTTTTTTATAGCCCTTGTTATACGCTGTTTGTTTTAATTTTTTGTGCGGTGGGAAATCATTTAATCATTATTTTTTATGAAGTATAAAACGATAGTGGCAGACCCAGCTTGGAAGTATGGAGTATGGGGAAAGGCAAGTAAACCAAACTATGAAGGACACATTCCTAAAGAAAGCGATTTGCCTTACGAGTATATGACAGTTGAAGAAATAAAAGCATTGCCCGTAAGTACCCTTGCTGATGAAAACTGCGAGCTTTATTTGTGGACTACACAAAAATACTTGCCTGATGCTTTTGAAGTGCTGAAAGCGTGGGGGTTCAAATACTGCCAAACATTAACTTGGTGCAAGAAGCCAATGGGAAAAGGACAGGGAGGCGTTTACTGCCCGACAACAGAATTTCTATTGCTTGGTAGAAAAGGCAAGATGCCAAAGGTTGAAAGGGTTGATACAACTTGGTGGCAGATTGCAAGGGCTTGGAAAACTCACAGCCGAAAGCCAGAGTTCTTTCAGGACTTAATAGAAACTGTAAGCGATGCACCACGATTAGAAATGTTTGCAAGGCGGGAAAGAAAAGGGTGGGATGTTTGGGGTAATGAAGTTGAGAACAGTATTTCATTTAATCATTCAATCATTTGAGGGGTGGAAAAAAAATTAAAACAAATTGCGTATAACATAAATGTTTGCGAAAGTTTAATAAAAAAAGCCCGTTGCAAGTGCACTTGCATGGAACGAAGATAGGGTAATTGACCCTCCAAATCGTATGTTTGCACTGTTAGCGTTCAGGTGATAATACAAAAACGCAATTTTTAAACCATGAAATACACAATCCTATTTATTGCTGCTGTTATTATAGAAATAGCCAGTACATTTTACATTAGTGCCGTATCAGATAGGCAGTTAGTGCCGATGGTTTTTTGGGCATTTGTAGGGCCTTTCTTAGGGCTTCCTTTCCTTGCATATCAAATAGAAGCAAAGAACAACACACAGCGGTTTTATTTGGCTTTGTGCTATGGTTTAGGCTATGCAACTGGGGCAGCATTAGTAAACATTTTAAATTAAACACACCTTTGGGTATATGATTTACCGATTTTTTCACGATAAGATAGAAGGCGATGAATGGCTAATAATTCAGCACTTACCTTTAGGCAACTATAAAGCCATCTGCACCCGTGAAAATGAATACTATAAATTAGGTGATGTAAAAACATTTTTCTTTGATGACTTTGATATTTGGTCTAAAGGAAAAATAAAACCAAACAATGATTCATTGACAAATAAAAAAAAATACGATGGTAAACCGCGTATAACTTGCAAATATTAAATTATTATCTTATTTTTTACTGTCAGTCATTTTGGTTTTTGGTTTGTGGCCGCCTGTTTTGAAGTTCAGGCGGTTTTTTTTAAAAATAAGATATGTATTTTATCTTTGAACAAGCGATGCAGCTAATAAAACCTAACGGCGCTAAGAATCCTAAATACGCCGCAACCAAAATAAGGCAGTTAGTTAATTTTGGTTATTTAACTGAAGCTAAACCCGAAGAATTATTTGTAAAGCATTTTGAAGATTTTGTTAGCATAGTCAATATTAAAACAGAATTTTTAGTTACAGCTAAATCTGTTTATAAATACATTCAAGATAGAAACTCGGTTAAATAACAGTTAGGTAAAATACCTCAGCAAAATAGGCACGTTAAAGCTATATTTTCGAATGAAACAGTCATGAACTTTATGTTGGTAGAATTAGCATGTTTATTTTTTGGAATTTCGCGCGTTCGAATTATGAATAGCATAGTAAAGAAAAAATATATAAGAGTTCCCGAAATTGATGATTTAATTAAATTTATATGACACGTACAGAACAACAAAGGCTAAAAAAGATTCTTGAATACAAAAAAGGCTATTTAGATGCTATGCTTTGGATTCAAGACCAGCAGCCATACGATGACGAATTAGAATTAAGAATTGACATTTATACACACAAAATTGAAGAACTTCAAAACAAACTGAAAGGACATGACGAATGAAGAAAAAAAATCGGCGCTAATTGAAAAGGTAGGCGAACAACGCGTTAACGAACTGACACAAAACATTTGGCTTTTATTAGGTTCACTTAGTACGGCAAAATATGCTATTGCACAGTTCGAACCATCTAAGCTAAAATTCGAAATGAAAAAGCGTTTTTTAGATTTGCGGGCTGCTATAAACCTATTTGTTAATACGTTTGAAAAAGCAGCAACACCAATTGAACGCGACCTACTAAATGAAAGTACTTATAATAATGTAGCCGTTATAGCTGAAGTTATCGCAATTGCTTCTACTTTGCCCGAATCACAATCTGAATGGTATTTAAACGAATGCAAAAAACTATTATTTTCAGCTTACAATAAATCTCAGAATGAACTGCGTAGCGAAGGCGGTAAATAAAATGTTTCCAAATTTGGATACAAGCGAATTTAATAATAGAACTTTAGGCGTTGGCATGGGTGATATTCAACGCATGATACCAACCGATTTATCTGTATGGGCCGTTTATTGCAACCATCACAAATGCGTAAACTTTGACCTAATTAGGCAGTTACCGAAAACCAGCGATTACATACCGTTATTTTTATTTAGTTCGATTATGTCTGACCGCTTTAAACTACATTGCGAATTTGCGCTATGGGACCGCAATAATGTTGTAGTAGATGATACTGAACACGATGCAGATGAATACTTTAAGCGAAATAAAATACTACAAATAGCAGCACTAATTAAATTTGAAACACACGAAATACTGATAGTGAAAAAATGAAAAATTTACCGACATTTGAAGAAACGTTTAACCAGCAAAAATACGAAGCGGGCGATATTCAAACATTTAAAAAAATCGGTTACATAATTGTAAATGAACTATGGCTAAGAAACTTTCATAAGTTAGCCCAAACAAAAAAACCGCTGCCTAAAAAAAGCAGCGGCCACACATGAAAACAACGAAAAGAGCAAAGTATTATTTATCTGTATCGGGTTTCTTTATAAAATCTTTAGGTGTTGGTATAAATCCTTTGAAGTAACCGACTATATTTACGCCCGTTGTTTGTGATACATTTTCATAAATAGATTTTAGTTCAATACCACAAATAAACAAAGCTACGTAGTAAGATAGGGTAAAATCTAAATCAAACATCCATGTAAAAATTTGACTACTTACAATTGCTAAGCAATAATCATTCATTTTTGAAATTGTACGTCTAAAACCTTTAGAATTTATTTTTTCGCCAAGGTGTTTAGCTTTTCGCAAACCTGTTATAAAATCTATCAGCAACATAAAACAAAGGCCTATAATTAGCGGCTTTAGAATGCAAAGTTGTTGTTTAATTTCGGGCAAAATCTTAATAAAGTAATTTAGCGAATCATTTGCAAGGCGTAGCGAATCGGCTGTAATAGTCAGAGAATCCATTAACTTAATTTTATATAGCGTGAAACAATAACCGCAGCTGGTGTACCTATGAAGATATACCACCAGGGAAGGGGAACAAATATTATAAAGAATGTAAATGTAAATAGTGAAACCCAAGTACCGAAACAGATAGGACATGCTCCAGCCATTGACCAAGGGTTATTTTTCATATTGTTTTCAGTATCGTTATAAGTCATTTCAACGTGCTGCAAATATTCTTTATAAATAGTATCAGCTTCATTTGCCGTTTTGTTTTGCAGTTCCTCGTTTAGTTCCTTATCACGTTGTTGTTTCCACGCGTTGTATTTTGCCCATACGCGCTGTTTTTCTTTTTGTTCGAAGTCTAAGTACAGTTTAGAAATAAAAGCGCCGTAAGCGGAAAATATACGCCCCGTGTAGTATTCGCCCTGAATCGGTGAACCTATGCAGTAATGTAAAAACACTATTGCACAGGCTGCGATTGGTATAAGTATTATTAGTGATATCATTACATTGGTGGGAATGGAGGTGATGGTTTTGGTTTATAGTCAATAAGCGGCAAATCTTTGACCCATTGAAACTCAGCATTAACGCAAAATTCCATTTCTTCAATAGATATAATCCAATTATCGAAGTCATCCTGTATTGGGTTAAAATAGCTGTCTTCGTCATACATTTGACCTATCAAGCTATCCTTTTGATTTTCTGTTAATAGTCCTACTTGTGTCATACTTGCCGACTTAAAGTTGTTTGATATGTTTGTACTGCTGTGTAAAAATTTGCAGCTTCGGTATCTGTTAAGCCATCACCAATAGAAGCAAAGGCGCATTCTCGTTTACCATATAATCCTGGGTTAGGACTTCCGTTTACATTTATATTTGCTAAAAACATATTTAAACTCGGCCTTGCTCCTGCTGTACTTGTTCCTGTTGCAACCTTTGTGCTATTTCTCCAACCATTATTTACATTTAAAGCTGTGCGATTAGAAATATAAAAAGCTGCTCCATTTGTGTCATTGGCAGAAATATAATTAACTGTTTCATTTGCAGCAAATAAAGTTTCATTTGGCGCTGTACCTCTTTGTATTGCTAATCCCGTAAAAGTTGTTCCATTATAAACAGTCATATCTTGGGTTGTAAATGCTCCAGAAGTTCTTGAATAATACGAAATATGCACATTTGTATTTACAGAATAATTTGTTGCCATATTTAATTTTGTATCTGCATAGCCATTAATGCCACCTGGCAGCGCACCTGTTGCAGAATGAGTCCAACCACCTGCAAACACTAACCTAAATGCAGTATCAGTATCTTGTGGGTCTTTTAAGTTCCACTTATGCAATGCAGCAGTACCGCCTACCATTGGGTAAATAGCTTTCATCTTTGTCCAAATGCTTGCTGCTTTCAAATCTAAAACAAGCTGATTGACAGCGTTTAAATTTGTCGCACCTGTTAAGCCTGATGCCGTAAAAAATGCCTGTGCATCAGGGTCATAACTTACCCCGAAAGCGTATGGATTTATTATCATCTTGTGCCGATTAAAGTTATTTTTAAACCTGTTGCAGTACCGTTCCCAATTTGGTCAATGTCAACTTTTATTTCAGCATCATCTGTAAGCGCACTTGTCGTAATTGTTGCAGGCGTTGCAGCCGTTACGCTTGTTTTTTCTGTATTGTCAATGGTCAGCTTAGTACCTAATACAGATGAACCGCTTTGATTTATGTCAACTGTAAAGATTGAACCCGAAGCCTGAGCAGTTGTAAGCGAAGCACGAACGCCAGTAAGCGTAAAAGCAACTGGTAGCCTAAATGTAATCTTTGCCGTTCCTGTTGTTAGTGCTGTTGTTTCATCACTTGCAGCTAACTGTATTTCGATTGGTATTACAGTTGGACCACCGCCACTAACTACAAAAAAAAAATCAGTACTTAAGAGCAAAGCAAGATCACCGCAAGAACCCGAAAACGCTATTGGTGCCGCTGGTAAGACTTGAGTATTTGCAACCATTGTCGGGTCAAAATATTCTACGTTACCATTGTCTTGAATAACCTTAACAGTGCCGTTTGTGTTACATTCTATTTCTACTATATCTGGGCTAAGGCTGTTAATGAAATCGCCCGAAGTCGAATCATAGATGGCTACATTGCCATTTGCGAGTTTTACAATATCAATCATAAATTTGTTATTATTTTAGTGCTAAATTCAATACAATCATATTCAATGCCGTTAACTTCAAGTGTAACTATTTCTCCGTTAGGGTCAATTATTTGTCCTTGATATGTGTAACTTTCATTAAGGTTTGTAAGTGTAAATATTACCGTTTCGCCATCTTCAACATCAACACTATAATAAATACTTACTGAACCAAAAGTTAATTCTAAAACCCAAACGCCTGCAGTTAGTGCATCTACAATAATGCCCGTATTATAAACAGCATTGCAAGCATTAAGACAGCCCAAATTTAAGGTATTTTCACAACAATTACAACAAGGCATATATTTAAAGTTTAATTTTTTCTAAAAAAGGGGGTATTGATTCCAACCCCCTAACTAATTGCCTAAGGTAGCGAAACTTGGCGGCATAGTGAATCTTTATAAAATTAAAATACTATTACTTAATGCGCTTGTTGAACCTGCTATGTTAGTAGCTGTTACAACGCATGTTATTTTTTTCCCTAAATCTTCTAATACTGTTAAATATTGACTATTTGTTTGACCTATAATGTCAATTCCGTTTCTTTGCCATTGATAAGTGTAAGTAATTGGCAAATCTCCAGTCCAAGTTCCATTGTCAGTAACATCTATTTTAGCATTTACAATATCGTTGCCATTTATTTTAGGCGCTATTGTGTTAACTGGTTTAAATCCTGTAATAGGTAGAGGTGTTGGCTTATTAACTTCACATATCGAAAACGGCTTACATTTTTCAGTAAGGCTAAAATCATATCGTAATTCAAAATCTAAACTAACTATTTGCATAAGGCTTAATAGCGTTTTCGGGTCTTTGCCTGTTTCAGCAGCGTAAACGGTCCACGGTAATACTTCATTACTAACAGGGAACAAACGCGGGTTTACTATTGCGTATTGCCATTGAACACCTTTAAAGTTAGCACCATACAGCGCAAATTTAACGCTATCTAAAAGCATACGAGGGTCAGCGCAAAGATGCCAAAAAACTAATTTAAGTGGAACACGCACATCCAATTCGATACCACAACTTCCGCGCTTAGTATTCGCGGCTTTTCTTGTTTCCGAAACAATACCATTAACACGGATATAATAGCCCGTTCGCGCGGTGTCTGAGATGCCAACATAGTTTCGTGTGCCGTTTTGCGTAACATTCAAAGTAACAACCTGCCCTGCAGTATCTTTTACCGCTATGCCATTACCGTAAACGTTTACATTTACGGCTGCCATTGCAGTATCAATCTGTTTGATTAGTTCGGTTATTATGTTTTGTGTTACGTACATTATAGTAAATCTATTTCTTCTAAAATTGCTAATAGTTCATTTCGGCCCGCTATTTCACCTAATTCTCGTTCTGTATCTGATACGGCTGCTATTTCTTTTAAAAAACGTTCTTCATTAAATTCCATTATTGCTGCCATTTCATCATTCGTATAAGTAATTGCGCTATTTAATCCGTTTTCAGTTACTTTGATACTCTGAAATAATGAACCGCTAAAATTCAAATCTACCTTGCCCGATTGCCTACCTGTTAAATCTCTTAGTTCTTTATAACCTTGTGTCAAATACTTTGTCTTATGCGGATTGCCATTTTTAAAAACAGTATTGCCATTTTTACCTTTGGGTTTTATGCCGCCTGCAGAAACAGTTGTAAGCGAAAGCGGGTTTATATAAAACGGGTTGACACTATAAGTTCCTATTTGACTACCCGAACTATCTAAGCCTAAAAAAAATATTCTTTGCTTATACTCAGCTATAACTTGAAACGCGGCAGCCTGCGAAATTCTACGGGCCGTGTTGTCATCATTTACAACTTGTGATAGTATTTCTAAGCGTTCGTTTATAGTCATATTTTATCCAGGGAACATTGGGTACATTCTTAATCTTTGTTCACATCTATAACAGAATCGGTCAGCTTCTAACAACTGTATGATATTATCAATTTCGTTATCTAAAGCTTCAATACTTGCGTTTTCCCATTCACCTATTTTAATATTAGCCCATTCGTTACCGTGCGTTTTAATAAGGTTTAAACGATTGTTAGGTGATACCCATTCTTTTAAAATTTGTACGCCTGTTTGGTACAAAATTGCCATGCCTAAACGGTCTAAAAATTGGCATATAATATCTGTATCTACACAATCAACACGAACACACGCGCCTAAATAGCCTTGCGGTTGTGCTGCTATGCCATTCCAACCCGTTACATCTAAAACAGTATCGCCGCATGGCTTGCAGTTTGTCGAAGCATTGCAAGTGTACAGATAAGGCGCTATATTAGTAGTGTCAATTGTAACTAATAGTAAATCTTCTTTAAAATACTTTTTAATAAATACGTGCATTTCCGTATCTGCAAAAACAGTAACAGCCTGACTAAATAATATGTTGCCTGCATAATCTGTAACGTAAATTGTTGTATTACCGTTGTTAGTTGTCTTAAATTTGACTGTATCAATATATATGCGGCTTTGAGGGCTATCTATCCATTTCTTAGAAATCTTGATGCCACGGTTAAATGCTAATGGCGCAACGCTTGTAGTTGATACGCTACAAACAGCATATTTAGAACCTATACTATTTAGTTTAATACCACGCGCATTTAAAACAGCTTTCAAACGTTTTTCAACTACATCAGCTGCAAAATACATTTTTTCCTGTACGGTCAACGTAGCAGAAATAAGCGCTTCCGAACTAACAGCCGCGACGTTATTTATAGTTAAACCTTCTAAGTTTTCTAAATAATAACCGCTGGTAGGTACTGTGCCATCAGCATAACAGCCATTAAGACTTATTATGTAGTTTTCTAAGCAAGTAGGTGTGTTAAGATTCAGCATCAGTTTGTTTTTTACGACCGCGTTTTTTTGGCTTTTCTTTTTCGGTTATTTCTTCGGCTTCAACGGTTTCATAGGTTTCGATGGTTTCGGCTTGTTCGTATTGTTGTACATTTTCTTGTTTTTGTATTACAGATAATAGCCCTTCAGAATAATAAATATCCTTTGGAAAATCATTTTGTTTTACAGCCTTTTCTACAGCCTTGTTAATATTTTCGCTGCCTATTGTTTTCTTTTGTCTTGTATAGTCGAATAGATAAACAACATCTTCATTATCGGTACGCTGTACGTTTATAGCGCCGTAATATTTGCGAATTATTGTTAGTGCTTGTGCTATTTTTTTTGAATAGTTTACCATGTGTTTATATTTTAAAAAGGGGCGGTTTCCCGCCCCTGAATCATTAAAACTAAATTGTACCGTTATAAGTGTCGTTACATGCAACGCTATCAGTAATGATAAGCTGTGCAGCGCCTGTATTAGCACTTGTAGTGTAGAAATTGCTATAAGTTCCAAATACATTGGTTTCACCTAAAATTTGACCAGTAGGTGCACCATCAAAAGAATTTGAATCTAATACCCAATCAAGGTCAGTAAGCGTTGCACCTGTTGAAGCAGTTGAAGCGCTGTAAACATTGTACAGAGTTTCAGTTGAAACAGTAAGGGCAACATCAGCACCTGTAGCAGAAACAATAACTACCGAAGTTACAGCTGAAGTAGTGAAGACGTTAATAATTAAACCTGTACCATCCCAACCACCTGCAACTGTGTAAACATAACCAGCGGCAGCTAAAGCAACTTGAACGGCAGCAAGGTAAGCATTAGCACCCGCTTCAGTTCCTGTGTCAAATGTACCACCTACAGAAATAGGTAGGCCGTTGATTTGAATTGCAACAGCATCAGCTACATCTATTTCTTCACCAAAGAAAAGTTCACCTGTAACTGATTTTTTGTAGAACAAAGCGTTACAAGCAACTACGCATTCATCAGCAGATTCGCAGAATTGAGCATCAGTAGCAGCAGGCGCACCAACAAAACCACATGCAGGTTCGATATCACAATATCCTGTATCAGCACAAACTACTTCATATTTAAATACATCAAGTACGCCATCAAACAAACAGTCTTGTTGCGCCCAACATTTAGGCATACCAATAACAGCCCAGTTAGTAGCAAACTGAATGTAAAGTTCAATTTCTTCATTACATTTTAAGTAAGACATTACAACATCATGCTCAATACCTAACCATGGGTCTACAACAGTAGTACGCATTTGATCTTCAAAGTCGTATGTGAATTGACCTTTATTTTTTGCGTATGTGATAAGTTGAAGCGCTCCCGGTGCCATTGCGATAATGTCGTTAGGGTTACCAAACGCAGCGCCTAAGTTAGTATCGTAGAAAATTGAACGGGTAATTTCAAGTAATGAAGCATCAAAACCAGCATCGTTTCCGCTTGCAATTTGGCGTGCTTTACGGTATTGGTCAAGTAAAGTACCACCTACCAAAATAAGCTGTTGTTCAATTTCGGCTTGTTTGCGGTCGCTATCTAAAATAGATTCACCTACAGGGTTAATACCCAAACCACTTGAAAGGAACAAAGGCAAAGATTTAGAAGTTACAGCAGGATCAGCGCAATCGCATTTAACAAAGTTACCAACAAAACCGCCATTTGCTATAATTGTAGAAACTTCTTTACCAAGTCTGTTAATGTGATTTCTTAGAACTTCATTTACATAGCTGTTTTGATAATCAGCGCGGTTTTCTTTAATACAACGAATCAGTTCATCGTCAATTTTAATTTTCTGAGAAACCGTTTTGTTAGTAATTTCAACTTCATCATACAAAGGCTTTACTATATCGCCATCAGTTGGGCAATATTCAAGGCTTGTATTAGTAGATTCGGCCAAACGTGGAAAAAAACGGCGGGTTACTTTGTACACTTTACCGTTGCCTTGTTCTACTGCTTGAACGTTACCGAGTTTAACTTGTGATGCTGATTTGTTTGCAGCACTAACAAGCAATTGTAAAAGGCCGATATTTGGTGAAGGCATAGAGCGCATACCGTTGTTATTATTCAACGATATGTCTATGATTTTCCACGCATCAGCGAGTTTTATAGTTGACATTTAAAGAATATTAAATTTTAAAAAAATGTTTTTTGATTGGCATTTTCCACGCTGCCGTGCGTACTGTTTTTTTTCTGTACCGTAGTACCTATTTTTGTGAGAGGTCGTTACTGCAAAGATAAGATTTTTAAAATAAATAATTTTATAATTTTTTTAATATTATTTTTCATACTAAAAAAAACATCCCAGAAGAACTGCCCTTAAATCAAAAGAATTGCACTGGTACGCATTATAAGCGCTGCAACTACTGTTAAATCAAATTATTATCTTGTAGATATTTTAAACGCGCTGGGTGTATGCCGCCTTTTGTTTTTTCATCTATTTCAAATGATTTCGATTGGCCGCCGTTACTTTGTTTTTCAAAATTGTATTCAGATGCAATAATTTCAAATAGCGTTTCATACTTTAGGTTTTCCGTTGGCTTAGATGGGTGCTTTACACGGTTTCCATCTTTGTTAACCCAAATGTTAGAATCGATATCAATTTCAAAATCAAAACCACGTTCACGTATTTCTGCTTCTAAGATAGCGCGCATTTCTTTAGGCATTAAACGTGCATTTTTTACGGATTCAACTAATGAGCCGCGAACCTTATCTATTTGCTGATTCTTAATGTAGCTTTGAAATTTGCCCTGTTCTTCTTTAATAGCTTGTTGCATTAGCATTTCTTTTTCAGTTAGTTTTGCGTTGGCTAATTCTAACTGTTGCGTCAATTGCTGCAACTTTTGCGCATCGGCTGAAGTGTATTCTGATTTAAGTTTTTCCAACGTTTCTAATTGGCTATTCTTTAAATCAGATACAATAGTTTTAAACCTATCTTTTTTATCAATTGCTTCATATTTCTTTAAATCAATCGCAAAAGCATCGGCAATCTGTTTTTCTGTTTTCGCGTATGCAGCGCCAAATAGTTCCGCGCTTTTAGCTTCTTCAATTTGTTTGCCTAAACGTTCTTGTACAGTACGTTCAAGTTTAGATACATAACCTGTTACAGCTTCATCTAATGTAATTTCGTTAGCTTCTAATTTTAAAATTAGTTCGGGTTCAATACCCAATTTTTCTACAAATTTGTCTAGCATTTTCATGTGTGTTTAATCTTTAAAAAATAATTTGGTAAATTCATCAAATGATATGGCTAACGGTAATTCAAAACCGCTTTTTAAAATAACCTTTGTAAATGTTTCGCCATCCTCCCATTCTGTTTTATAGAACGTTGCAACTTCATCTAAGTCAATATAGCAATAATCTTCAAGCTGTACAACTTTGTCGCTATTTGAATTAGCGTTTATATGTTCATCAATTTGCTTTCTAATTTTTGCCGCTGCTTTGTAGTCTTCGCATTTTACAGCATCTTCAAAATCGCTTTGCAGTTCCTCAAGTGTTAAGGGTTGTTCATTGTATTCTAATTGAATAACAAACTTATACCAACGTGCCATATTATTTACGTTTATTTGCACAGCCGCAGCCGCGTTTTGGGGTTACAGTTCTTTGAATCGGTTGCGCGGGTTCGGCTACATGAATAGTGCCTAAGTAATTATAGTTACCTGTTTGCTGTTCCGCGTACCATTGCGAAGGGGTAAATTGGTATTCAGTACCATTTGTTTTATGCTTTGCTTTTATAACTAACATTCTATTATAGTAAAGTTTATTAACTGATTAGGCTGAAAAATTTTGATAGCTTCAAACCAACGTACATCGGGAACTACTAAACAACCAGCGGACCAAGTATCTACTGCATGGCCTATGCCGCCACGGTGAAAGTTGATGCCGTACCAACCTTTTGTCTTAACTGCCTTGTCAAGCTTTCGGTCTTTGTTTCCATCACGGTAAATCTCAATCGCACCCGATTGATAAAAATATGGAGCATTTAACCAAAGGTGTTTCCAATCAGCTGAGGTTACAAATTTATGTGATGCTATTACTTGTTGTTCGCAAGCTACTGCACTACCTGTAATGCCGCCAACGGTCAACGGGTTAAATATGTAATAATCTCCAGGCGTTGTGCTGCATGGTAAAATCATATCGGCCACGCGGTTATTAAATCTAACAACGTAATCGGCAAACTTATTATCAAATGTTTGGTCGGTTCTAATCCAAACAAGATCGGTAACAGGTTTAACCCAACCGCGAATATTCATTTCGGTGTTAATCCATTGTTTTGCACCGCCTAATGTCAGCGGTCCGACTATGCCGTCAATGGCTCCCGTATAATATCCTCTGTCTTTAAGTAGTTTTTGAAAGTTTTTCATGTGTTAATCTTTTTTATAATTAGCGGACCTAACAGGATAAGCGATGTGCCTACAATTAAAACCGCCGCGATTTTGACAAAAATTTTCGGGCGTTGTATTTGGTATCATACCCGTACCGTTATCTTCAGCCCAATCTATTTCATTTTCTAAATCTTCAAATAATATTAACCCTAATTTTCCGTTTTTTGTTTCTTGCACCCATCTTTCACACTGCGCGCGGCTATCTTTAACAATACTGCCAACATATAACAACGCATCCATTTTATATACTTTGCGGACCGCTTCATTTACCACGCCATCATATTGCAGTAAAGCATCGCGTGAAGCTTGCAAGCTAATGCTTTTTAAAACACCTTGGCGCGCTTCGGTAGTACTTAGTTGACCAGCAATAGATGTAACCACATCCGTAAGGCTACTACCTTGGTTAACGGCTACTAATAATTCCTGCTTAAGTGGGTTTATTAGTGTTGTTGTTAAACCTTGACCTTGCATAGCCGCAACTACATTATTTACCGCCCACCGTTTAAAAGGATTTAAAAAACTTTTTGTAATATCTAAACCGTTTAGTTCGCTTTGTATTGTTTGTTGTTCGGCGGATAATGTATCGAAATTAGATAAAAAACCGCTTACCATGTCATTATATCCCGACTGAATTAGATAGCGTTCTATTGCACGTTTAAATGTACTAAGGCGGCTAATGTTTTCCTTTGAACGAACTAAATTACCCGAACTTGTTCTAAACTTTTCAATCCACGCAAGAACATCTTTTACAAATTTAGGTTCTACTTTGTCGTACCTTTTTTGTAAAATTTCTATTGCTTTGTCGTTAATTCTTTCAGGTGCGTTTAGGTCCATTATTCTTCTTCAGTATTATTAAACTGATTCATATCTATTTCTGGTACTTGAACACTTGCAACCGCATCAAACCTTGGCGCTAACTTAGCATCAATAGCATTCTTAATAGTAGTGTAATCGCTACCCATAATATCAAAGCCTTCATCATAGTAAAGTTCGGTAACAGCATCAAAAACGAACTGAGCGCTAATTGCATCCTTTTCAGTTATTTGGCCGCTTGCTAAAAGCTGTACGCGTTCTTCAACTGTATAAAGATAAGCGCTATTATACATGGCGCAAATGGTTGCTATTTGGCGTGCAACAGCATCGGCATTATATCGGCGGTCAACATAACTAATATAAGATTCGTAACGGATGGCAGTTGGTAAGCCTTTTTGTGATAATGCAAATTCGGCCATTAGTTCCGTTTCTGTTTTTAGGTCAAACGAAATCGGCGCATTTACCATTATCGGGCTTTCAGTATCCATAAACACAATAGCCTGAATAATTTTTAACACATCCTTATAACGCGCATAAACATCATCGCTAATTTTACCTACTTCAATATATTCGGGTTCGCGGTCCATTTCTTTAGCAACACCGCTTTGTGCCGACTTTAAAGAACGGTTTATGTTTAACACTTGTTCGGCCTTATCCAATGAATATATTGCTACCTTGTTAGTTTCTTGAATAGTACTTACATCGGGGCTATAATATCTAATCGGTTCAACTTGTTGTTTATCATTATCGCCAAACTTAGAAGTAGTTGGGTTTAGGTTATATGCTGCAAGCGGCGTTATGCTTAATGTTTTGCCATGCCCTAAACAAGTTTTACAAGTTATGCTGGTGTCGTAATCATTAGGGTCAGGAACGCGGCCGACACCATTACAACTGTTACAGTCAACGCCTTCAACAAATTTAATAGGAAAGCATGTCGCAAGCATAACCGATTTATGCTGATTATCAAATATAGCAGCATCGTTAAGATAAGGTATTGCAGGGCTAAAATCAGACTTGTAAATTTTAAACGTATTGCCATAAGAATCATATTTAGGAACAACGCGACCACCTAAGGTAACCCAAGGCATAATACCGCTATTGTGTTCATAGATAACCTCAAACATTGTTTTATCACCATACGCGCGAGCCTGTGCGTAAAACATATCAGTTACGATGTGATAATACAAAGGGTTTTCAATACCTAAGGTAGCATATTTATTTTTGCTTATACCTTTATATATTAGTAGTCTGTATTCGGGATCATTAAAAACAATCCTATCAGACTGAATTACTTTTATGTTAATGTTAACGCGTACGTTATCTGTTTCAATCCCTTCGCCTTCGGGCTGAATCAAAAGAACGGCGTTAGGGTCCAATACGCGGTTCGGAATAAATACAGAAAATATATAATTTTGTAAATTATAATCGCCAAACTTTGCATTTTCGGCAAATTCTTTCATATCTGTATTTTCAAAACGTACTGAGTGTTTAGCAGAACTTAGTAGTCTATGCAATTCAGTTATTGCCTTAACCAATGGCGATTCTGTTTTTGGCTGATACGTATTTTTTCTGTATGCTAATATCTGTTCATCCTCATTTGGGAATGCCTTATCTAACGCGGGCGGCACTTCACCATAAAAGTGAGGTTTGATACTTTCATAAATACGTTTCCAATCTGCCCTAAATGGGTGAACGGGTGGATTTAGTATCGTAGCATTTACAGAATCTAAAAACTGATAAAACTGTTCTAAGTTCATTCTATTTGATTTTAAATAGGGCGGCTAAATTTAATAACCGCCCTTAAAACTATCTAACTAAGGAGTAACAGTAATAACAAGTGAACCAGTAACACCTGAAGCGTCATTAGCCGTAGCAATTACAGTAACAGTACCAGCGTTCGTAGCAGTAAGCAAACCGCCTACGCTAATAGTTGCAGTTCCCGAACCGTTAACAACAGACCATGTAACAGTAGAATCAGTAGCGTTCAATGGCAAGATAGTTGCAAGCATTTGCAACGTAGCACCATCTGCAACAGTAGTAGCACCCGCAAAACCTGTAACAACAATTGAAGTAACCCAACAAACGTTGTAAGGCAATGTTAACAAGAAGTCTAAAGACAATTGGCTAAATGTACCTAACTGTTCGTTGTATCTGAATTCAAGTGTCCAAAACGCATCATCTTCATCAGTTTCTGCAATCTGATAAAAGGGGCGAACAGTTACATTTGAATACCAACCTAAAAAACGGCCATCGCAAGTTACAAAACCAAATTCATAACCAGCAGCTTTAGAAGGGTTAGAAAGGAAGTTATAAAGTGCATCAATAGTAAATGTAAGATCGTTTTCAGCATCGGTAAGAGAAACAACACGCGACTGTTTTACTACCTCCTCTTGTCCGCAGCTACCGCGTTTTTTAGTAGTAAATTCAGGCGCCGGCAAACCACCACTAATACGGCTACCATTTACGCGACCGAATACGTCTTTGTTTGCTATTGCAGTTTCCCATTCAGTAGAATCTGTAATATCGTCAAATTCGTAATTACATTTTTTTGCAAACCAACCAGCAATACCACCAGAATAAACGGTTGAATCGCAAGGGTCACAAAGATAGTTAGGGGAATTATCCTCGTCTATGCAAGGCGGGCAAACGCCAAACGCGCCCAAAAACCCATTGATAAAAGAAATATTCATGTTTTTTGTTTTTAAATATTTGTAAATGAATTACGACCTCATCGACACTGCTTGTTATCTAATCGACATCTTTTGTCAAATGTCAAATCTAACAAAAACATTCGGTTATCTTCAGGCTTAGAATCATATCTAAAGTTTTGATATTGCACCGCATCTACAGTTACGTAATTGCCTCTCACAGCTTGTTGTAGTAACTTAATGTAAAACGGTGGAACAGCGCCCGAAATAATACCGTAATTTTCTGTTATATCTTTACTAATAACTACATTTCTATCATTTTCAGAGATTGCTTCAGTATCGCCAAAGAACTCAACAGTTCCAAAAATGCGAAGCGAATTATAAAATGGCGTATTATTAGAACCTAAATAGTTACTCAAAGTTCCATAAAAATTACCGTTGCAATCATAATTTGCGTATGTACTATAAATTAACGAAGTGTCATTTAAGTTTCCACAGCCTTCAACTTCTTTATAGTATTCAGACCAAAGAACTTTATCTGTTTCAGGTTCTAAAGTTATCTGATTTATTTTAAAATATTCAATTCTTAATCTAAAGCAATCCAAATCAGCAGGGAATAAACCAGTATTTACAAACCACGTTTGAATGCTACCCGTTGCAAGGCTTTGCCCTACATGGTAACTATCTGAAAACACATCAATATATTTACTAATTTCATTGCCGCAACAATCGTATAAACTAACTTGCACATAATGCGTTGCGCTTGTAGTAGTTTGAAATCCTGCTACCAAAACATCATTAGGCTGATTATATAAATCAGTAACTTGCGTTTGAAACGGTATAATATCGCCCTCAACATAAGGAATATAAAACGGTAAATCAGAACCGCAAAGATTACAGTTCCACGCATTACTAAAGTCTTGCATTAAATTACCAGGCAAAATAGGACAGGCATACCGAATCGGTACGGGCTGCCTAAAAGAATAAGTCCTACTAATTTCGGGCGTGTATGTAATCGGATAGTTTAGTAACATATATTTGCAAAGATACAAATAAAAATTAAAATAAAATATTTTTATCCTAAATCGCTACATTTATACGTATTATCAAAAGTAACAATAGGTATTAAACTTGGCGCGGGTATCGGAACAGGTATTACAATTTCATGTCTAACTGTGTGTGCTCCTGTGCCTGGGTCAAAATCAGCATCGACTATAAACCTATAATAAGCTATCGGTATTGTATCGCTAATTTTTATTGCAGTAACAATATTTCCCGTGTAACTTAAAATCCCTACGGGGTTATTTGCATTATCTACAAAGTTATTTTGAACTATTGTTAAACCACCTACATAATCGGGGTGCGCTAATATTTCAGCTATAACCGCAGTAGGATTGCCTGTAATGGTCCACAACGGCAAAACGCCAACAACGCGGTAAGTAGATGTACTTGTTAATGCAACTAAGCCAATAGGGCAATAATCGGGTATTTGCTGATATGCAATACCTGTAACCCAATAACGCTGACCTTGCGTTAATTGCTGTACGTTTATTTTAAATATAGCAAAATCATTAACATCAAATGAAGCAGCCACATCGTCAAGTTTTCCACTAACTAACTGTTGCATTTGAATAGTTATTGGTGCCCAACTTGATTCTTCTTCAATTGCATTATTATTCGTATCGCCTAATTCGTTAGCGGGGTATATAGTAGCTATGAAATTAACTGAACCCGAAAGAGCGGGGTCTTTTTCTACTTCAGCTATTATTTGGTCGGCATCACAAATATCAATTATTTCGGTTTTAATACCTAAGATATAATCTTCTAAATTGTAAAAGCGAATGGCTAATAAGTTAGGGCTAATTGCATCGTTTTCAAAAACATCTACATCTAATTTTTGAACAAAGTCTATTTGTGTAAATTGTGTTATGCCGTTTACCGATGTCGGCTGATTCATGCTAACTGTCCATGTAATCTCAGTTAACGTTCCCGCGTACTCTTCAGCTATTCTAAAGATGCAATCTAAAACAAGGTCGTTAACTGTATTTGTTATTATTGTCATATCGGCCGTGACAATTGGCGGCGCTGCGGGTATAAATCCTTGTACTTGGTTAACAACGCCTGGCACATTTGTAAGCCTACAGATAATGCCAGCAACACTACCATCGAAAGTGCCTGTTAAGCCTAAAGCAGTTAAAGCTGTTGCATAGCTTAGCTTATCAATATTTAAACGCACTTTAACTCTTTGGTGCGGTGCTATTGTTAATTCGTTACCGCTGTATTCTGTATTGTAAGTGCTAATATAACCCGTTAGTGTTGGTATTGCAGGCGCTGTATAGGTAGCAGTTAATATAGGGCTTAGATGCGAAGTTACATATTTAGGATTTGCCGCGTCATGAATATTTACTACTATATAATATTGGCCGTTTATTTGTAGCTGTGTTCCATCTATTACGAATTGAACTTCAATGTCATCGGCTACGGGTACATTTTCAAACCAATCTGAAGGAGAATAAATAGCGCCGTTTAATTGACCGCTGGTAGTTGTAGCCTGTGGTATTACAGCATCAGATAGGCTTAAATCAACAACAAAGTTACCGGCGTTTGTAGTGTTATCAACCCTGAATAATAAAATGCGGACATCTGATATAGGGTAATTATTAACAGAACCGTTATAAGCTTCGCCCCTTAATAAAATACGAACTGTATTTGCTTCGCCTACTGCTAACTGATTATTAGCAATGGTAAATATTGAGTTTGGTATTGTTGTTTGATTAGGTTGCGCCGCCGTTGCCGTTGCATCAGTAAGTAATTGTAGGCCCGCGGCTATTTGTGATGCTGAACTAATTTCAAGTTCACGTATGTAACGCATCAATAAGCTATACCCTAAATAGTCCGAATTATACCAACGTGCTTCAACAGGTAGATTTAAGAAATTGCCACCAGCAGGTGTAGTAGGTATGGCCGAAAATCCCGATGGGTCAAATACGCGTGTAGCAATACCGATGTTTTTAGCAGCATTATAAATGCTTTGAAACTGATTATTCGGCACGCTTAAAATAGATGTCAAAAACCTATTTACATTAGTATTACTTGAATAGCCAAATATAAAGTTATTAGTGTCATTAGTAATGTAAAATTCAAAAACAACGGTTGCTACATCATGAGGCGCGGCATTATTCGACATTTCGCAATAGATGTTATCTAAAGCAGGATTAGTAACATTTAATACAGCTTGTTGTGGCGTAGTGCTTAACGGGTTTAGTGTTTGATATCCAAAATCAAATGCGTTTGTTCGATTAAACAAAACAAATAAACCGGGATTAAACCTAAGGAACTTATTTATAAAACTATTAGAGCCACTACTTGTAATAGTAAGTGTTAAACGTATCTTATTTCCAATTGCAAACCCTTCGATAGGCACGGCAGGTATAGTTGAAGCAGTAAACGTATCTATGTTATATAATACAGTTCCGCTGCTATCAATGCAATCTAATTGTATATCATCGTAAGTATAAGACATTAAATCAAACCGTTTATAGTTAATGAATTATTATTTGTATCGTAAGTTATCTCAGTTATTTGCACTTGACCTTGCGAAGTTGTTACATATTTATCAATATCTAAACTTGTTAATAGATAACAATCGGCAGTTACCGAAATGGTAACTTTACGTGTTTTTACCGATGTTAAACGCGGGTCGTCAATGTATAGTAGGCGTTGGTATGCTGTGTCGTATTGTTGGTTAGCTGAAACTACCAATGGGTTTTCTCTTACATGCCATTTGTAATTGTAAATTCTTAAATTATTTGAATCTAATAAAATATCAGTAATACCTATTCCGCGTCTTATAATATTATTTCCTGTAATCACTTCACCTATAACCCTTTCTAAGTTTAATAATTTAGGAAATGCAGTAACACCTTTTTCTAATAACATCGCTATGTCATTGTAATCATTATTTACAAATGGATAAAACGCTACATAAAACGGTTTATCAATTGGGTTAGTATCTGGTCTATTGGCATCAAATCTAAATTGTGCTGCAGAATATTGAAAGTTTTTACTAAATAATCCTGTTTGTTGTGGATTGCCAATAGAATTCCAATCTATAACACGGTCAACCCATTTACCTCTAACTTCATCACCACTATTATCAACACCATCTTTTGCATATTGATATTCAGCATAACTTGCAGGGCGCTCACCTAATGATTCATAACAAATAGATAATAGTTGATCATTTTGCAAGTTATCAGTATTAAACCATTCAACACCTAAAAAATAATCTTTGCGCTCAATTTGTAAAACACCATTAACAACGCGCCAATTAATATTAAATTCTTTTAGTGCATCTAAGAATTGAATACCGTTTAAGTTTGGTTGATTGTCAAAATAAGCAGCTAATCCAAATGTTTCCCATGGATCTGCTTTTGTACCAGGCACGTAGTTAATATCTAATCTAACAGTATTGTGATAATAACCACCTGCATCAAATAAACTTGATTGATAGCCAATACTGCATATTTTACAAAGGTTTTTAAATTGACTATCTAAATATGGCGCTAAGTGTCTTCGCCCACAACCTACAATAAAATTAGATAAGTTTTCAAAAACATTTTCATTTATGTTACTAATTAAATTATATAATTGTATAATAAGTAAAATAGGAGTTAATGAAATAAAAATAAATATACCTATAATCATTATTGCTTCTTGCGTTGAACTTGGTTTTAGGTCATTACAATAATATATCCAAGGTGCTACCCGAAATTCATCAAATCCCCTTGTAGTAATATTTAAAGTTTCATGATTTCTACTCCATGGAAAATGCTCTTTCAAACATCTAATAGCTTCAGCATCCTGACTATTATCGACCACCGTAACTTGCGCCTCACATGTCGGGAACGTACACCATCGAACCGAACCGCCTTCAATCTTTCCCGTAAATAATAAGCGGTCCGAACCATCGGGGTTAGTGCAGCATGTATCGTAAATTAAAACCTGTATAGCTGCTATATTTGCATTTGGCGCGTTTATTATTTGCTGCCTTACATATTCGTAAGTATCACCAACAACAGTTAATTCAGGAGCAAAAGAAAATGCAGAATCACCCGTTTCATCTTTGCGGCGAAAAACAAAACTTGCTTGTTCAGTACCATTGAAATTATCAAGGTCTTGAGGTATGCCATCGAAAAATATTAGTAAACCGTTCATTTAAGTATTGAATATGTTAACAATCCAAAAGATACAGTTATAAACGCGTAAGTTGTTATTTTCCACACTTTTTTAATACGTGTTTGTTTCTTCAGCTGCTTTTTATAGTCATTGCATATTATTACATCGCGTTCATGGCTTTTGATTACAGCTTCTTTTAATAGCAGCATGTCACTTTGTGTTTGGTGCTGTACTTTCATTGCTAATATTACCGATTCTGCATTATATAGCAACGCATCGCATTCAACAGCTCTATTAACACTTTCGCCGTATGCAATTTTATAGGCATCCAAACTATCAAAACGCATTGCGATAAACTCAGCATATTCGCGTGTAATCAAAAAACCGTTACCTACCTTTGTAATTTGACAAGATGCGGCCAATGAGCAAAGTGTCAGAAATATTATCGTAATTAGTATTCGGTATTTCAATAATCTTAATTTTGTGTAAATCATATCTAAATAGTTTTATTTGTTTGTCTAATGTAGTTTGCATCGTATCTATATGAGCTTGTATGCTATCTGATTTTATCACAAATTTAGCATATATTTGTGACAAACTATCGCGGGTTCGCTGTTCGTTTTTCTGTATTTGTTTGAGTAGCTTAGTGCTATTATCTATTGTGATGTATAGCAGTACAGATACTAACAAAATTACAACGGCTATTAGATATTTCATAATGTTTAATTATTTGTACAAAAGCATATCATTTTGACCAATTACGTGAAAAGTTTTTACGCGCCTGTCTTTGTTCTACAATCTTAAATATACCGTTGGCATTCGCACTAACTGTAGTTTTTGGCATGTACTTAGGCAGTTCCGTTAAAACATTTTCGATACGTTCCAATCTGTTTTCAAGTCCGCCGTATGTTTGGGCCACGTTTACAAATATAGATTTTTGGCCTAACTCTCCACTTAATGAAACATTATTACCGAACGCACCTAAAGCGTTTTTAATACCGCCTTGCTGATATGCTTTAGAAAATGTATTAAGTATATCCGCTGGGATTCTGTTATTATGTACGGCAGTTAGCACATCCCAATACTTATCGTTTGTATCGGTTGTAATTACGCGTTCGCCCTCGTTAAGCATTGCAGGTATTGTATCGCGGCCCGCTTTATTATTGCCGCGTTCAAGATATTCAACACCATGAAAAAACGCGCTACTTGAAACGGCACGCGCTTGGGCTAAACCAGCAATAAGTGAAGCTATAGTTAATGCAACAGTTATAGCGGATGCAAATCCACCACCTTCAGCCACCGCCTTTGATACTGCAATTGCAGCGTTAATTGCTATTTGAATTTGCGCTAAATTCTTTTCACGTTCAACAGCCCGAGCTCGTTCAGCTTCTAATTTTTCTAAACGTTCCTTTTCAATTTCTAATTGGCGCGCGTTAAAGTCTTCGCTATTGCTACGTATTTCATCCAACGCTGATTTGCTTTTGTCAATGGCTTTATCAAGTCCGCTAATATAGGCTTGTACCTGTGCGTTAAGAACCGAAAAAATAGAATCTGAAACACCTGTAATAACTTGGCCTATTTGTTCAATAAGGTTTTTAGGATCGGGCGGTTCAATGCCATCTTCAGTAAGTTTGCCTAACTCAACTAATTTAGTTTCTAATTCAGATATTTGCTTATCAAAGTCAGATAATAAATTAGTATCACCAGTTGAAACTGCCAATGCTCTTAACTGATTTAAAAGCGTTATTTGTGCGTTTAATATTTTTTTATTAGTATCTTTTTCAAGTTCTAAACGGCGCTTATCATATATTTTGTTAATCTTTTCTTGTTCTTTAGCATTACCTGTAGCCGCTTGCAATAATGCGTTACGTTCTTGCTCTAATTCCGTTAGCTGGTTGTTTAGTTGAGTTTGTATATTATTTTGCTGATTAGTTGACTGCGCACTATAAAAGTTTTCATATAAACCGAAACGTTTTTTTAATCCTTGTTTTACAAATGTATCTATTTGCTTTTCGTTCATACCTAATTCTGTAGCATACCTTGTATATAAATCTTTTAGCACATCGTAGTATTGCATTTCTGCATCAATACGTTCTTGGCTGCTTTCTTGCGTATCTTGAATTTGTAAATTTAAAAGCGCTTCAGTTTCATCAATTTGTGTTTTGATTTTCTCAATACGTTCTTTTTCTTTTTCCTCTAATGAATTAAAATAGTCTAAGTTTATTTTTTTGCGTTTTAATATATTGTCTTGAATCATTAAAGTAATTTCAGCTTCACTATCGCCAAAACCTTTTTGATTCTGTATTCTAAATCCTTCGATAACATCAATATATTTTAATTCGGCCCTTACGCGCGCTTCAGTACCTTCTTCAGTCAAACCGATTTCAATTTTTAAAGCATTTTCAAGGTTGGTTAGTTCATCTTGCAATAGTTTTGCTTTTTCATCGGTAGCATTTCTGTTTGCTTGGGTTATTGTTCTCGGTGTTTTTGGTGTTCTCGGTGTTTTTGGTGTTGTTGGTACTTGAGTTAAACCTAATGATTTTTCAAGGTCTTTTGCTGATTCGTTTATTTTTTTAACTTCTTCTTTGTAAGCTTTATCAATATTTTGTAAATTCTTTTTTGCTGCTTTAAAATTACTTATTGCGCGTGCTTGGTCATCGTTTGTTGGTCTTGAAAACTCTTCTTCACCATCTTTATTTCTCATAAGTATAGCTACATCTGCATCGTCTAAATCTTTTTGTGCCTTTTTTTGCCTTTCTAAACCTGCTATCCTATCTTGTAATAATTTACCTGTAACCGCTTCTAATGCGTTTGTTTTAGCTTGGGTTACAGATTTTCTTATCAATGCGTTATTGATTAAATCATAAGCCGCTGCAATTTCTTCAGCTGTATTTGCTTCAGTTAATAAGTTCGGCAAATAATCACCGTACTGGTCATTTACTTGTTTAATAATTGCGCTACGTTCTTCACCTTTAATGTTTGCATCATTGAGCGAACCAAACAATTCATCTAATGCTACTTTTTCTTTTGCATAACCTTGAACAGCAGATTCAGCCGCTTCATTGAATGCTTTTTGCGCAGTTGTTGCACCAAAAATATAACTAATAACTGTAGGTAATGCAGTAAGCAATAAACCAAACGGATTTAAACCGCCTAACAATCTAAATACATTGCCCAACATCATGCCAGCGCGGCGTAAACCATTTATATTACGCGCGCCTTGCAGTAACGAACCCGCAAACCCGCGTTGCTGTGTTGCCGCCTGACCTGTACTAACTGCTATCTGTTTATTTGTAGCATCCAACTGCTTACCAACAGCTACACCAGCTTTTGATTCAGCGTTAACGGCTTTTTGTGTTTTAACTAAAGTATCACGTTTCTGATTTAACTGTTCCACTCCATTAGCCTCGGTTCCTAACACGCTAACTAAATTCGCCTGTGCTGATTCTAATTCATCTGCAACATCAACGCCTTCAGCCATGGCGTTGTTTAGTTCGTCAATACTTTGTATTGCTGAATTGATTTCAGTTTGAAACTGTGAACCGTTAAATTCTAAACTATAAACGTCTTTAATTTCTGCCATTGTTTATTTTTTTATTAGCTTGTTCGGCTCTATCGTTATCTTTTAGTATTTGTTCTAATGCTGAATAATAATCGCGTATAACCCAAAATCTAACATTTGCCATTTGTACAGGGTCGCCCTTAGTTATTATATAATCATTTTCGCGGTTTTGTTCTTTTAGTTTTTGCAGTGCGTGTTGATATGTTTGCGGTTTTCTTTTAGGTTTTACGTTCGGTTCAATTTTGTTTAGCCTTGGATAATTTAATTTTTTAAAGCGCTCGAACCTTTCAAAATTTGTTCTATACTGTTCAAAAAAAAAGCGCGCAGTTCATCATCGTTTTTAATCGCATCCATTTTTCGCTGTTGCGTTTCGCTATTTATAATGTATGGGTTTTCACCATCGATGTAAAAGAAATACAAACCAGCTTCTAATAATAAGTCATCTATCTTTACGTGTTTAAGCCTATAAAGAATATCGTTTAGTTGGTCCTTAGACTTAGTATGAAATTCTTTTAGCTTGTCGCGCGTCATGTTTTGCCATGGCATATCTTCAACCGTTTCTAACATCGAACTTAGCTTTTCAACTACTTCGGTTTTGTTAATGCCAAAATCTATGGCAGTCATCGCTTCCTCAATTCTTTGCGCACGTTCACGCGTCAGGTTTGCCGGGTTTTTCAAAATGTAAAAGTTATTACCAGCGCGGTCTGTAAATACTCTAGTCAATTCTATGCGCTGCTTTGTAGTTTCGGGAATGTAGGTTTTAAGCCACTTCTGGTAATTACTTTCGTTTTGTTCTGCCCTGTTTCTTTTTCTAAAAATCATGTGTATTTAATTTTGTTGTAAAGATAGGTAAAAAAAAGATAAAACATATTATAAAATTTTTATAAAAATATTTACAGTTTTGAAAATAGCTTTTATCTTTGAGCATCGATTTGATGAAACGCTTTAAAAAACTTCTAAACTTATGATTAGGCACATAGATATTAAAGGAAATAACCACCGAAACAAAAAAGGTATACTCCAACAATTTCTAACTGAAGCGCAAAGATATAAACCATTAACGCGTGCAGAAGAACAAATTGCAAATCGCGATACGTTAATAAAACACAATATGTTGTTTGCTGCATCGGTTGCTTTTAGGTACGATAACTCGCAATGCGATATAATGGATTTAGTTTCTGAAGCCATGTTTGGCTTAATCAAAGCGGCCGATAGTTTTAACCCATCGTTTGAAGTAAAGTTTATTAGTTACGCGTTGTTTCAAATACAGCGCTATATCAGAGATTTTATTGGTCTTAATAAAAACTGTGTAAGGTTACCGCATAAGATAAGTCAGGTTAAATATCAATTAGGCAAGTATGAAGAAACCGATAGCCAACTGTTGGCCGAAAAACTAAACATACCAGAAAACATTATTAGGTCCGCGCAAAGCATTAAAGGATTTGTTAGCTTAGACGATACTAATTTTGATGGTGACATAATGTATCAAGTTGCATCAGATGACCAAACAGATAAGCACGTTTTAGAAATTGAAATGCAAGAACTTTATAATGAATTTAAGGAATGTTTAACGGAACGTGAGTATAAGATTTTGCAGCTTAGATACTTTGATACGTTCCCGCAAGATTTAACAAAAGTAGCAGAAAAAATGAATATTTGCCGCGAACGTGTTAGGCAAATAGAAAAAAAAGCGTTTCACAAAATTAGAAGTAAGTATGCAAACGGAATCTAAATGGGTGCGCGAACTAATTTTAAGCGGCCAACCAGATAACATTGAATTAGGTTTAATATTAAACAATTCGTTCAATCTGTTTCCGTTAACGCGTAAGTTTTACCGCAAAAATAAGCGTTTTAAATTTTGGCATACATCCCGTAAATACTCAGTAATAGAATCAGAATCGCGATACTATGCAAAAGTTGCACTATTGAACAACGAACTTAAAACACACCGCTGTTATTTTTGGCTTGACTTTCAAGAACCAAAATTTAAAACGCCTTGGGAACAATGGCAAAAGCATATTACTAACTGTGCTAAATGGCCGTATCAAGGCCCGTTATCTAATTACGGTGCTCATCCTTATACGGCTATGTTCACTAAACCCTAATACATCTTACTGTTAGCAAGGAACTTATCGGCCCAAACATTTACCTGTTCTACGTAAAAATCGCCATTGTCATTTATGTTGACGATGGCGAAACCATTTGCCCATACTTGCCGTTGGAACCTTGGCATGTAGCTAAAACCTTTAGACTTGATATCGAATAAACCGCCGATGTTATAAGCTGCTTTGTTCCCGGCATGATAACATTGAACCCTATGTGTATGGCCAAACATTACAGAATGATGTGTTTTATCTAAGTGCGCTTTTGCTGCATGAATAGAAGTATAAACACCATGTACAATATCTAAGTGTTTGCCCAATGTGAAATAATCAGACTGCCAATCGGTTTTAACTTCCCATCCGCGCTCATGAAGATATAGCGCTTCAGTTGGGTTTATAAGTGCGCCGCCGTATTTAGCATTGTCCTTTTCTTTGATATGCCTAAAGTATCGGTCTTCATGGTTGCCGAATAGAAAATACTTTTTTGAACCTTTGAACGCGCTGTTAATTTCATCTATACCATGTAGCCCATCTATGTATTCATCTTGTAGTGTTAGTCCAGATAAGTTGGCCAATGATTCGTTATTATAGCTGCCTAAGGTGTATAAGTCTAAGTAATCACCAGCTAATACAATGCCGTGTAAATTGGTGCCTAATTCGCTTATAAGCCTTAATAGCTTTTGCCATAGTATTTGATTGTGAAACGGCCTGTGTACATCAGATACCACTAACCAGCGCTGCATCGTTTTGTGCTGATATCGTTTTTCATTTATTAGGTTTTTCCAATATTCTACTTCTGCATTAGAATGTACTTTAATTTTGGGGCGGTAAATCATAGGGGTTATAGTTTAATATCTTGACAAAAAGTATTAAGCAAGTATCTTAGATTATCTAATAAATCCGCTTGCCTTTCTTCGCCTTTGCCCTTTATGATACGGCGGCTGTTATCTGATTTGATACGTAAACAGTCCATACGTAAACCCGGACATTTATCTTCATATATCTGAAAGTCTGGGCACATGCTTATAATAGTATTTGTTTGAACGTATGATTCAGCATGTAACGGGTTGGCTTTAGGAACTACAAAAAACCGCGCGGGTAACTGCAGTTCTTCTTGTATAATTTCATAATAGGTTTTTGATACTCGCTGCCTACCATCGGACCTATCACCGCTCGCATCACCTGTTATCAGTATCGGAATAGTACATGGATAAATAGCAGTATCGGACCAACGCCCTATTTTCTTATTTGTTTCGGTAAATACCCATTCCCTAAACGCTTGGCATGTATCATATATCGAAGCTTCGCCGCGTTCCTCAGAACCTATCTTAAATTCTTTTAGGATATGCACGCCATACTTATAACGTGAACGTGATGCTATATCTGGCGCCAATATGGTTTTTTTCATTACCGCCGCTGTCATGGGTATTTTGTTAAAGTCAAATGAAACGTAAATCTGCTCCGTTTCCCAATTGATTTTCTTTGCAGGCTGAAATACTTTTTGCTGAATGCTTTTATCTTTAAGAACGTAAACCCATGCTTCACCTGAATAGTCAACAAAAACAGATTTATACTCTTGTTCAAACGTTAGGCGGTCAAGGTCGCGGCTTGCATCGGCAACTTCAGCCGGGTCAATAACGGGGTTATCGGTTGTTTCCATTCGAAACGTTATCCAATTATCGCTGCCGTTTTCAGATTGCGGCAAATCAATATCTAAGTAACAGTTACGTTCAACGTTGCCAGCCTTAGCGCCGTTTCTGCATAGTTCGTACCAGTAGTTATCTTTACCTGCAGCCGTACCAATAAAAAACGCATCACCTTTGTAGTCAGTTAAGGTAGGGCGCGCCACGGTTTTCCAATGATATTCTAATATATGGCTTGGTATCTTTTGCGTTTCTTCATAGATAACGCGGTGATATTTACGGCCACGCCCTTTGTCTTTTCGGCCTTCATCACCAATGGACCATACTTCTAAAACGCCGCCGTTCAAAAACTGCATGATCTTAGATGTTTCGTCTTTGTGTTTTATAATGCCGACTTCATTACTTAGCTTATAAGTATCAACTATCTTTGCCCAACTTTGCGCGAAGTCTTTGAAATCATCAACAAATATACCTACAAACTTACCTTCAAATACTGCAGGACTTATAAGGGGTAATGCAACCGATGTTATCAATTCTGTTTTGCCGAAACGCCGCGCACAGACTATACAATTGAAACGGCGCTTATTGTTTAAAATACGCTGTTGCCCTAAATGCGGTCGGTATAGTGTTATGTCAATATTACGCGGCACTACTTATCAGGTGGATACTGAATGTTTATGTTAATGTTTTTATCGTCTTCGGTTGTTTCCTTATGGTTCGCGTTTTTGTACCCATAATTATTAACAAGCGAAAATATAGATACAGCTGCATTGTTCTTACCCGATAACGCACGTTCCATTGTATTAGTCAAAACTTTTGCTTTTGCCTTTTCTATTGTGTCAAAAAAAATCTCATAACCCTCTGCTTTTTCGTAGTTTAGAAGTGTTTGCCTTGTTATGCCTAATACTTCGCAAATACCTTCAACTGTATAAGGTACGGGAACTGTTTTGGTAAACGTTTCGCCATCTTTACTAATAAATTCTTCTTGATTCGAATCGCAACGTCTGAAATAATAATTTATAGCAGATTCTAATTCTTGAGTTGTTTTATATTTTAAATGCCTACCCATTTGTTTGTATTTTTAGTTTTAAAGAACTTTTAATAAGTTTTGATACATATACACCACTTTAATATAAAAATGCCTTAAAACCGCTTTTAAATGCTTTATAGGCTATTATCTATATTATTATTAGTATTATTATTTATATTATTATTATTAAGTGTAACAAGTGTAACATTAATGTAACACATAACTAATTGATTATTATATATTGTTACATTGTTACACTTGTTACACTATATTATACATATATATGAGAGTAAACATAAAAAATACACGCATATACGTGTTGAAGTGGTGTAACAAGTGTAACAGCGTAACAAGCTATGATTATCAGCGTTTTATGCGTTACAATTGGTGTAACATGGTGTTAACAAGTAGTAAGAACGTTTTTAGCAGCAGGCTGCCGTTAGGGCAAAAGTAAAAGTAATATTTGTAAAAGTGAAATTTATTTTATTAAATTTTAAAAAACTAAGCCCCGTAATCGATAGGGGTCTCACATCCTATTTCATACAGGGCTAATAATAATTTTATGATTCTATATTGTGAGACCGAATCAATAGGAAAAATATAACACTTTTATTTTTCTAATTCATCATTAAACGCTGATTTTTTAAGTAACGAGTTGTAATCCATGGTCGTTTTTCTGCTAACATCGCGCCCGAATATTTTACCAAACTTTTCGGCTGCATCTTTAACGGCGTAACTTTCAGCAGCGGGTGCAGCTTTTTGCACGCCATCGGTTTTAACAGCGTTCCAATCGGTAGCACCAGCGCCTTTGTCGGTCTGTATCGGTGCAGCTCCTATACCATCTTGCCACATTGGTTCGCCGCTTATAGGGTTATTTACATGTAAACGGACCGTTACAACTACTGAGTTAGCTACTATTTGTGTTGACCGTATTTCAACGGTCCAATTGCCAAAAATGCGCGTTAAAAGATATTCTATTTTCTCAATAGGAATATATCTATAATCGCGAATCATTGGATGCTGAACTAACCACTTTGCGGGCGGGTCCTGATTCAATAATACAGTTAGCGCGTTTTGCTTTAGGCTGTCTTCATTTTCTACTAATAGTTCTTGAAATGTTGGCAGTTTTGTTAATACTTGCATGGTTTGAAGTTATTTAGCCCATGTAGGCAGTGAAATAATATGTATTTTGTTATCAGTTGTATAGCCGTGAAAATTATTTGATTCCTTGCATTTTTTCAGAGTTTCTATATCGTCTAAATATTCTTTGCGCCCAAGTTCAATAGCATCATTATCTAATTCATAAAGTTCTACATTGAAAGGGGCTTCTTTTTCTACTGCTATAAATATAAAGCGTACGGCCTTTGTTAGGTCCATATAGAATGCCGCCTGTACATGATAACGGTAATTGTAGATAGATTTAGAAAATTCGCCTGGTGCTGAATTAGTTGTTGTTTTTAAGTCGATGCAAACGTTGTACTTTGTGTTTAGAAAATCTACTTTGCATTTTGCGTCAAGGTCTGCAATTTTGCCAAATATAGGTAGTTCAGCTTCGCCCTGTTGTAAAAGTAACGCCGCCTTCGGATGTGCTAATACAGCGTTTTTGATGTTTAGGGCTAATTCGTAATCTTTAGCCGAAACAAATAATTCTTTACCTTCAGATTCATCAATAAAAGATTCATAGATAGCTTTACCTTCTTTAGTACGGCGGTCGCATTCTGGCAATACAGCGTAATTATTCTGATCAAATACAACGCTATGAACTAAACTACCTAAAATCATGCTTGATGTTGGCGCTTGTTTTTGACCTATTATATAGGCTTTGTAATGCGCTGGTGACTTATGTACTAAGTCTAAAAGTGACTTGCTAATGAAGTCAGTTTTTTTGTGATACTCTTGGTTTGTCATAAATTTTATAAAAATTTTATTAAATAATATCACAAATTTAAAAAATGTTTTTAATTTTGCAACACATTTAAACAAAAAATTATGAAAACTTTTGAAAAATTATCTCTACGATGCTATATTTTAGGCATTAGCCTTTCGGAATTATGCAGGCGTGCCGAAGTTAATCGGCAAACAGTTAATTACTGGTCTAAGGTCGAACCGCAAACTTTAGTAATGCTTGACAAACTTCAAACCGAATTAACCAAATTAGAATATGAACACAATACAGCTAAGGCCATATCAATCAAAAAGCGTAAGCGACATAAGAGAGAGTTATAAAGGCGGCAACCGTAAAGTATTGTTCGTGTTACCAACAGGCGGCGGTAAAACTGAAACGTTTATATACATGGCTTTAGAATCAATATCAAAAGGTAAACGCGTCTATTTCTTAGTGCATAAAAAAAACTTAGTTAATCAGATAAGCGAACGATGCAAGCGATACGGTTTAAAGCATGGATTTATATCGGGTAACCGACCAAAGCAGTATTATTTACCTGCACAGGTTTGCAGCGTTCAAAGCCTTAAAAATAGATTGAACGAAGTACCAACGCCCGACCTACTGATAATTGATGAAGCCCACCACTCCAACGCGGGAACATGGAAGGACATTTTAGATTATTACGGCGAAAAGGTTTATGTTTTGGGCGTAACTGCTACACCTTGGCGCGGCGATGGTCAAGGACTTGGCGATGTTTTTTCTGATTTAGTTTTAGGTCCGTTACCAGCTGAATTAGTGCAAATGGGTAATTTGGTGATGCCAGAATATTACAATTTTAAACCTTTGGCGGATTTTACAAAGATTAAAAAAGATAGGAAAGGCGAATACAAAGCGGATGATTTATTTAAGGAAATGGACAAACCAGCGATAACAGGCAATGCAGTCGATGAATATAAACGTTTAGCGCCGGGCGAACCAGCTATTTATTCTTGCGTAAATATTAAGCATTCGGAAAATGTATCGGCGGCGTTTAATGCTGCTGGATTTAAGGCAGTTGCGGTACATGGAAACTTAGAAGATTCTGAAATTAAAAAAGCGTTTGATGGTTTAGCTTCGGGTTTAATACATGTATTAACATTTTGTGACCTTATAAGCGAAGGCACAGATATACCAGCTGTTAGCGTTGTTGGCATGCTTCGCCGTACTATGTCGCTATCATTGTACTTACAGATAGTTGGCCGCGGACTTAGACCTATGGAAGGCAAAAACCGCTGTTTAATATTGGATCACGTAGGGAATCAGAAAATGCACGGTCACCCACTTCAAACCAGGGAATGGACATTAGAAGGCATTCAAAAGAAAAAACGCGATACGGAAACATTAGAAGCTGAATACAACAATTGTACAGAATGTTTACGAACTTACGTTAAAACCGAACCTAAGTGCCCATACTGCGGCGCTAAACCTGAAATAAAAATACAACAGGTAGAAGAAGTTGCTGGCGTTGCAGTAAAAGATAATACGACCTTAGATGAATTGCTAAAAGTTAAGAAAAGAGAACAGGCGCAAAGTATAACTTTAGCGGATTTATGGGAACTGAAAAACAAGCGCGGGCACAAAGACAATTGGGCGTTTTATATTTTTGAAAGCCGTATTCTAAAAGAAAATGGCAGCATTGATTGGATAAATAAAAAGTACGGTTTAGATGCTGCTGATAAGAATGATTTAAAACAAGCGGCTAAACGAGCATGGAATAATTTTTTAACACATATTAAACAAAACAAATTATGAATGAGTATTTAGAATTTTTGAATAAAAAAATTGTTATAGCTCAAAACTATGGAACTGACATAGATATTGAAACGCTATCACCTAAATTATTGCCACATCAGCGAGATATAGTGAATTGGGCTATATCAGGCGGCAGGCGTGCAATATTTGCAAGTTTTGGATTAGGTAAAACAATGATGCAACTTGAAATAGCTGTACAAATTTCACAAATAACTAAAAAGCCTTTTTTGATTGTTATGCCACTTGGCGTTGTTGGAGAATTTAGGGATGATTTAGGATTTTTATATCCTGAAAAATCAATAAAATATATTACTGATTCAGATATTGTTGATACTGTAAATTCTAATATAATTTATGTAACAAATTATGAGCGTATCAGAAAAGGCGATGTAACAGCTGAATTATTTGGTGGCGTATCATTTGATGAAGCATCAATACTTAGAAACTTAAAGACTGAAACTACTAATTACGTTTTAAATCACTTTAGAGATGTTAATTATAGATTTGTAGCTACAGCAACTCCAACGCCAAATGATTTTATAGAAATTCTTAATTATGCTGATTACTTAGGAGTTATTGATAGAGGTCACGCATTAACTAGATTTTTTCAAAGAGATTCTGTAAAAGCTGGACATTTGACACTTTACCCAAATAAAAAAGAGGAGTTTTGGAAATGGGTATCTACATGGGCGGTTTTTATAAATAAGCCTTCAGATTTAGGTTATGATGATACTGGTTATTTATTGCCTAAATTAAACTTTATTGAAGTATTAGTACAAAATAATACAGAAGGCGAAATTTATAATAAAAAAGGAGAATTAGTAATTTTTAAAGATACTACAAAAAGCCTTATTGATGTTAGCCGCGAAAAATCAGAATCAATAAATGTAAGGATAAAAAAAGCCTACGAAATTGTTAAAAACGAACCAAATAAAAAATGGATTTTATGGCATCATTTAGAAGCTGAGCGCCAAGAGTTAAATAGAACATTTAAAGAATATAATTTAAAATCTGTTTATGGCTCACAAGATAATAGCGAAAAAGAACAGCTACTTATAGATTTTAAGCATAATAAATATCAAATACTTAGCACAAAACCAAAAATAGCTGGTTCAGGTTGTAATTTTCAACACAGTTGCCATAATATGATTTTTTGCGGTATTGATTATAAATTTAATGATTTTATACAGTCAATACATAGATGTTACAGATTTAAGCAAGAAAATGAAGTGAACGTTTATGCTATATTTACTCAAAACGAACAGGATGTATTAAAAGCATTGAAAGAAAAATGGATAAAGCATATTGAATTACAAACAGAAATGATAAATTTAGTTAGAGAATACGGATTAAACACAGATAAAATTAAATCAGATATGAAACGACAAATTTTTAACAACAGACGTAGTGCTAAAATTGGCAATGCTACAGTATATAATGAAGATACTGTTATGATGCATAATGAATTTGAAAGTAATATTTATGACATGATATTAACTTCTATTCCATTTGGTGACCATTACGAATACTCAGATAATTATAATGACATGGGTCATAATTACGGTAATGATGAGTTTTTTAAACAAATGGACTATTTAACGCCTAACTTATTAAGATGCCTAAAACCTGGCAAAATTGCAGCGATTCACGTTAAAGATAGAATTCGTTATAGCTATCAAAATGGAACTAAATTTACTACAATAGATGATTTTAGCGGAAAAACTGTAGCGCATTTTCAAAAGAATGGATTTTATCTAATTGGTAAAATTACAGTTACAACTGATGTAGTTCGAGAAAATAACCAAACTTACAGATTAGGATGGACCGAACAATGTAAAGACGCTACTAAAATGGGCGTAGGTTTACCTGAGTATGTTTTATTATTTAGAAAAGCGCCATCTTTAATGGATAATGCTTATGCAGATGATCCATGCACAAAAACAAAAGACGAATATACCCGCGCAAATTGGCAATTAGATGCCCATGCTTATTGGAAAAGTGATGGTAATAGATTTTTAAGTTATAACGAATTAAAGCAAATGGATGTTCAAAAAATTTGTAATCATTGGAAAAAGCATGATAAATCAAATGTTTATAGTTTTCAGGAACATTTAAAAGCATGTGAAGACTTAGAAAATCAAAATAAGCTAAGTTCTTTATTTATGACATTGCCCGTACATAGTACAAGTGAGCATGTATGGACTAATGTTAATAGAATGGCTACTTTAAATACTAATCAGGCAAACAGAAAAAAACAAAAGCATATTTGCCCGCTTCAATTTGATATAGTAGTTAGGCTGTTAAACAGATTTACAATGAAAGGCGATTTAGTTTGTGACCCTTTCGGCGGTTTATTTACTACAGCTTATAAATGTTTAGAAATGGAACGTAAATGTATTTCAGTAGAATTAAATCCTGAGTATTACGATGATGGTTTATATTACCTTAAAAGCATTGAGTATAAAATAAACGTACCGACTTTATTTGATTGTATATAAAATATAACCTTGCGTAGTTTATGTGGCGAAAAACAAAACTAAATCAATGCTAATGTTCACAGTTTTAAGTGTCGTTCAATCCGATGCCGCAGGGATTTAAAGTTCTATATCATTTGTAGTTTATGTGGCGAAAAACAAAACTAAATCAATGCTAATGTTCACAGTTTTAAGTGTCGTTCAATCCGATGCCAAATGATATTTTAAATAATTAGTAAAAAAATTTTAACATGAAACAATTAACATCATTTTTAATCTTAATTTTAGTACTTTTCAGCTGCCAAAAGCTCGAACCTATTGTAATAGTGAAAACAATAACCATTTATCGCGACACCTGCGACTCGGAATTTATACGCAAGATAGGCCAAATAGAATCGGGTAATACTGATAAAGCTAAATCACAGCATGGTAATGGTCGGTATCAGATTTATAACATTTGCGTAAAGGGTAGCGGAATGACAGATCTATTAGGGTATTCGCATGAAGACATGTTTAACAAAGAAAAAGCGGAGCATGTTTTCTGGGCAACAATGGGAATTTTTTGCCATACATACGCGCAAAAGCATGGGCATTATCCAACCTATGAACAGTTAGCGCGGATATGGTGTGGAGGTCCTGAAGGTTATAAAAAGAATGCGACATTAAATTACTTACATAAATTTAAACAACAATGAAACGAAAAAAATTAACAGATTACGAAATACTTTTGGAAATTTACCGAAAGGTTTATGCAGTATCAGAACCGCCTGCAGATTTTGACGAACTTGTAGCAAATGCCGAAGTAAATGAACGCGGCGAAAAGCAAATTAAGTTTTTAGAATACGAATGCGAGCATGATGTAATGGAGGCTATATTAGATGAAGCAATAGCAAAGTATAAAATTAAAGGTCACAGGGCTAAAGCATTTGCATTTAGCTTTTGGTTAGGCTGTTCACCTAAAACAAAAGCAAAATCATGAGCGGAGGTACATTTCAGGGCGACCAGTATAGAATAATAGATATTTATGAAACTATTGAAAGCTATATAAATAAACAAGGCAAAGAAACGGGTTATGGTGGCACTTATGAAACATTTGAACCCGAAGTATTAAAGCGTTTAGAAGATGCTATAAAATGCCTAAAAATGGCACATGTTTATGCGCAACGTGTCGATTATTTATTAGCAGGCGATGATAGTCAAGAAACATTTTTAGAACGCTTAGAATCCGATTTAAAAAAGCTATGAAAGAACAACAATTATACAAAGAATTGCAAGCCCGGCATAGTAAATACGGCGTTTTATTTCGGAATAACACGGGCACAGCATTTCAGGGCAAAAGGGCGGTTATTAACAGCCGCCCTATAATAACTGAGCCGCGACAAATAACATTTGGTCTTTGCGTTGGTAGTTCTGATTTAATAGGTTGGACTGAAAAAATTATAACTAAAGATATGATAGGACAAAAAATTGCTATATTTACAGCCCTCGAAGTGAAAAACCTAAGCGGCAAAGCAACAAAAGAACAAATCAATTTTATTAAACAAGTCAGAAAATCGGGCGGTATAGGTAATATATTACGCTGGATTGATGAAGACTTTAAAGCGGATGAGATATGACAAACGAAGCACAAAGCCTACTATCTGAACTTAAAAATGAAGCATTAAAAATGGATGCCTACATTAAGGACGATGCAAAGCGCCAAAATTATAGGCAACTAAAAGAACGGCAACTTTTAACGCTGCAAAATATTATATTAGCACTTGAAGAAAAAGAACAAAGCTTATTTGAAAAATCTATTACGTTCCCACATTCTAAAGACTTAGAACAAGTTATTTTAGGTGCTATCTTAGTAGATAATAACGCCCGTGACAAAGTAAATTTTTTAAGCCCTGAGCATTTTTATTTTGAAAATCACAAACTTATTTTTGAACTTTGCCAAACAGTTGAAGTGGTCGACATAGTAACGGTTGCTGAAAAACTAAAATATAGGTGCGGCGGTCCCGCTTATTTGGCTGAACTAACAAATCGTGTTGCAAGTGCTGCAAATTTAGAATACCATGCAAGAATACTAATCCAAAAGCATGTACAGCGCGAACTTATAAAAGTAGGCATAAATATGATAAATACGATTATCGCTGATACTGACGATGTTTTTGAAACAGTGCGGGAACTGATGCAGAATATTAAAAAATTTAATGTAGGTAAGCAAATTGTAAGACAATGAAAGACAAACCAATTGACTGGGAACAAAAACCAAAACAAAACACAAAAAAACCTAAAGCAGAACGCCCGGCAGCATCAGCCCCCGAAACTGATAAAAAAGGTTTTATAAGTGGTTATTTTCGGCCCTTAGGTTGGGGAACTGAAGATGGGCAAATGCTTTATTATTTTTACATTCGTTCTACTATGTCAATTGTAAAGTACAAAGCTGCTGCAATAAACAAGGCTAATTTATTGAGCATTGCGCCTTTAGAATTTTGGTTACTATCATTTCCGAACCGTGACAATAGTAATTACGTTGTAACTACGGCGGCGGATTATCTTATAAACTTTTGCAATCATGTAGGCTTTTATAATACTGAAAACATACGCGGGCGCGGAGCATGGCAAGAAAAAAACGGCGTTGTATTTCATGCAGGGCAGCAGCTTATACAGGATAAAAAGCGCTACAATTTAGGCGGTTTAGATACGAAATATAGCTATGTTTATAACAAGGCTATTGATATGCCTATTGAATCGCCGCTTATAGCTACTGAAGCGGGAATGCTGCCAAAAATTCTTAATAAGCTAAATTGGCAAACTAAAGCCGATGCAATACTATTATCGGGTTGGTTGGCATTAGCACCTATTAGCGGTATATTAAAATGGAGGCCACACATTTGGGTAACAGGCCCACGCGGTAACGGTAAATCTTGGGTATTAGAAAATATTATAAATGAAATTATTGGTAACATTGCAGTTAGTGTACAAGGCACGGCGGCAACCGAACCAGCTGTTAGGCAAAAACTTAATAGCGATGCACTACCCGTAACAATAGATGAAAGCGAAGGCAACGATGAACGGTCCGCACAACGTATGCAAGAAATAATAGGATTAGCACGCGCCGCAAGTAGTGAGAAATCACCTGCAATAGCTAAAGGCGGCAAAGATGGCAAAGCAATTGATTATTTTGTACGTAGCTGTTTTTTATTTGTATCGATAAATCCGCAACTTGTAAACGATTCAGATAAGCGCCGTTTTTGTGTTTTGGAACTAAAGAAATTAGCGGACCCGAAGCAGTTTAACGAAGTTGAAAAATTAAAAAGCAAAGTTATAACAGATGATTTCGGTTCACGTTTTCAGGCGCGAATGCTAAATTTAGCCGATAACATACAAAAAAGCATTAAGCTATTTACACACGCCGTATCGCTTATAACTGAAGATAGGGCAGTAGGTGACCAATTTGGCGCGCTTATGGGCGGTTGGTGGCATACGCTGCATGATCACCCCGTAACAGCCGAAATAGCATTAGAAGAATCGATAGCGATTTTGGATATGCGCAACTACGAAGAGGACAAAGAAGATTTAACCGATGAACAAAGATGCCTACAACAGATATTATCGCAAGAAATACGGATTGAAGCCGAAAATTATGTAGGTAATAAAACGGTCGGCGAACTTGTAGAATGTGCACACAATTATCAACCAAGTGTTAGACCATCGCAAGCGGAGGCAAATGAGCGCTTAATGCGTTTAGGTATTCGCGTTATTGGCGATGACCTATTGATTCTAAATAATTCGGTTTTTGTAAAAAAAGTTTTGAATAATACGCCTTGGCAAATATCATGGAATACTATCTTATTAAGGCTGAAAGGCGCATCACGGCGAAGTAATACTCGTTTTGCACCTGGTATGTCGGGCCGATGCGTTTCAATAAATTTAAAAAATTTATAAAAATTTTTATAAAAAAGCTTACAATTATAAAAAGTTTTTGTAATTTTGAATTACAATTGATTTATAACACAACAAAAAATTTCAACATCAATGAAAAAAGTAATCACATTTACATCAGCGTTCAACGTAGGCGATATAGTTACCTATGATGACAAAATGACAAAACCGTTCACATCTACAATTATTGATATCAAGTTTACAGAATCATATTTGTACATGTATAAAATTGAAGGGAAAAACGGCATTTGGTATACCGATAGATATATACAAAATGACACCAAAGGATAAGGCAGCGGAACTTATACGCCGTTTTAGTTTCGAACGCTGGGAACAAATGACCGATTTAGAAAAGCTACACACTATAAATATCTGTTTAATGGTTGCCGATGAATTAGCCGATAGCGTTGTATCAGATTTAATAGTACACGATTTGACCGATGAAAAAAGCACTGAGGTAGTGCAGTATTATTATGATGTATTAAATGAAATTATCAACTTTAAAAACTTCTAACAATGAAAACAACAGCAGAATTAGACTACAACGGCTACACTATTACAATTGTAGGTGAATACAACGCACCAGAGCGCGGCAGCCGTGACCGTTGGGGCGCACCATTAGAACCTGATTGCGATGCATATTTTGATATTATCAGTACACATATTGGTGAAGTAGAATTTAAAGATAATGATGAATTAGCATTTTTTCTACAAACATCTGAACTGTACATAGATGAACTGATGCAAGAAGCGTTACAGGAATCCTACGAAGCCGAATATGAAGCGTATCAAGAAGCTCAAGCAGAAGCCGAATATGAAGCGTATCAAGAAGCTCAAGCAGAAGCCTATTATGAAAACCTAAGATGTAAATATTATGATTAAATATATTATTTTGGCAGCGGTTTTGTTATTCGTTCTAAACCGCTGCATTGAAATAGAAGAAACACCAGTACCGACATTTAACGGTGCTGACACGCTAAAAATAATGATAGTAAATGATTCTATAACAAGTATAAAACCGTATAGAAAATGACACCAAAAACATTTATAGGTTATCGAAATGTTAAAAGCAAAGATAAAGGGAAATACGGTACTTTCTATAATGTTATAAAACCAAAATACTACGAAACAAAAAAAGTTGAATTAACATTTAAAAATCCAATAATTATAACAGATAAAAATGTTTATAATTTTGAAGGGTTAAGTTTGGAGTTTTTGTTTTGGAAGTGGTTTCCAAATTTAGAAGATACTTATGTAAATATGGCAAAAAAACAAGGTATAGAAACAGGAGAATTAATAGATAAATTGGTTACAAAAGAAGCAATCGAAAGAGGTTATGATGGTATAGTTATGGCTGATTTAGAAATTGTAGATTTATTAACGCACGATGATTTTTAAACTTGTGCCTAACATAAATGTTTGAGAAAGTTTAATAAAAGCAAAGCCCCATTAGGTATTCCAAATCGTATGTTGGCACTGTTAGCGTTCAGGTGATAATACAAAAACGCAATTTTTAAACCATGAAATACACAATCCTATTTATTGCTGCTGTTATTATAGAAATAGCCAGTACATTTTACAT
>Ga0247844_1001552_pt1 | contig 41776 bp, 26 predicted proteins | sample LaCtaG_FD_192421 | JGI IMG/M metagenome (GOLD analysis project Ga0247844, IMG submission 192421) | Freshwater microbial communities from meromictic Lake La Cruz, Castile-La Mancha, Spain - LaCruzMarch201714.5m_1 | ecosystem: Environmental > Aquatic > Freshwater > Lake | place: Spain: Castile-La... | reverse complement strand
ATTTACCCAGCATGTGTAAGTTCAAAACTGTAAAAAATGAATTCTGTAAATGAAAACTATTCAAAAAAAAATGGATTAATAAAATCAAGCAAAAAATATAGGACTTTATAAACAGACTCTAATTAGTAAATGTTTTTAGCTTTCAAAACAATATCCATATCCAAGTCGGGTGACAATATTTTTTCCATATTGTCCAATTTTTTTGCGTAACCTGGTGATATTTACATCTATGGTGCGGTCCAATACAATTACTTCATCCGTCCAAACTCGTGTGAGCATTTCGTCGCGCGAAAAAACCCGGTTTTGGTTTTCGAGAAATAATCTTAGGATTTCAAATTCTTTTTTAGTAAATGGTATTTCGATACCTTCCAATTTTACTTTTTTATTATCCAATGACATTTCCAATTTTTCGTAAGTAAGTTTCTGGTCAGCAAATGGAACATTTTTGTTTGGTTCACCCCTGCGAATCACAACTTTCACCCGTGCCAATACTTCGCGAATGGAAAATGGTTTGGAAATATAGTCATCTGCTCCGATATTAAAACCAGTCAAACGATCGGTTTCCGAATCTTTGGCAGTAAGAAAAATAATGGGAATACCAGCCGTTTTAGGGTTAGCAGCTAAAGTTCGAGCCAATTTAAATCCCGACATTTCGCCCATCATTACGTCCAACAAAAGTAGATTGTAGCTCGTAATATCTTTTTTCATTGCATCTTCTGCCGAATATGCTACGTCAACAGTATAGCCTTCTGTTTCGAGGTTAAATTGAAGAATTTCACACAAATCTTCTTCATCATCAACTACCAAAATACGGGTTGGATTCATTTTTATTTACGATTAAAAATTATGTTACAAAGATATAATAAATTTTCAATTACAATGTAAATCAATTGTAATTACTCAACTTCCTTGTTGAAGTTGTTTATTTCTTAGCTGAATGTTTCAGTACTTTAGCATCGATATAGAAGAATATCTCTTCGGCAATGTTGCTGCAATGGTCGCCAATTCGTTCCATTTTGCGAAATGCAGACATCAAATGCAGACATTCAAATGCCCGATCTGGGTTTTTCTGAATATAATTGGCAATTATGCGTGGTGCATTATTGTTAATTTCGTCAACCTTGTAATCTTCACTAAAAATAGCTGCAGCAAATTCTGATTTTTCGTTCTCGAAAGCATCCAATCCTTGTGTCAGCATTTTATTTACTTGCTCAATCATACCGCGTAGGTTGGTTTCCGAAATGAGTTCTGCATCAAGTATTACCGATGGATTGGCAATCAAAATACGTGAAATACCATAAGCAAAATCGGCTATTCGCTCCAAATTGGAATTGATTTTGAATGCCGCCAATACAAAACGTAAATCAACCGCTACAGGTTGATGAAGCGCAATTATATTTTCACAGTTGCTGTCAATTTTCAATTCGTAAGCATCCACCTTTTTTTCGCGCATGGAAACCTGCATAGCCAAATCTTTGTCGAATGTCATAAAGGCATCGCCGGCATTTGCTACTTGCGAGATTACCAATTTCCACATGTCAATTATGTCTTGGCGAACGGTAACTAATTCTTGTTCTAAGTGTCTCATAATTTCAAGTCTAAAGTCAAAGGTCTAAAGTCAAAAGTCCTTAGACATCTAAGTTTGTTTTATTTTGATTTTTTTTTGTAAAAGTATCTTATATAATAATATGTCAAAAGTCCTTTGTCCTTAGACCTTTGTCATTGGTCTAAAAAAGAATCAACCAAACCTTCCCGTAATATAATTTTGAGTAGAATGTTCTTTTGGATTAGTAAATATCTTTGTCGTATCATCAAATTCAATCAGTTCACCGAGGTAAAAATATCCAGTTTTATCACTCACACGCGATGCTTGCTGCATATTGTGAGTAACAATTATTATTGTATAATCCTTTTTCAACTCGTAAATCAGTTCCTCAATTTTAGCAGTAGAAATTGGGTCTAGTGCCGAAGCAGGTTCATCCATCAATACCACTTTTGGCGAAATTGCCAAAGCGCGAGCAATGCAAAGTCGTTGTTGCTGACCACCCGAAAGAGCAAAAGCCGATTTTTTTAATTTATCTTTCACCTCGTCCCACAATGCAGCCGATTTGATAGATTCAATTACCCTTTCTTCAATAAATGATTTGTCGCTAATTCCATTAACTCGTAAGCCATAAGCCACGTTTTCGAAAATGCTTTTTGGAAATGGGTTTGGCTTCTGAAAAACCATTCCAACTTTTTTTCGCAATTCGTCAACACGTACATTGGGTGCGTAAATATCTTCACCTTCCACCAAAATACTTCCTGTCATGCGAGTCCCATCAATCAAGTCGTTCATTCTGTTGAGTAACCGTAAAAAAGTAGATTTGCCACAACCAGAAGGGCCGATTAAAGCAATTACTTTGTTATGTTCTACCTCTATGTTGATGTTTTTCAGCGCATGAAAATCACTGTAATAAAAATCAACGTTTTTTGCATCAATTGTTAGCATGTTTTTTTAGTCTTCAGTCTTCAGTCAACAGCCCAAGTCAGATGACTGTAGACTGTGGTCTGTGGACAATTAATTTATTATATTTTTACTTTCTTCGAGAAATAATTCCGTAACAATGTGGCCAATATGTTTACCAAAAGTACTATAAATATTAATACCAAAGCTGTTCCGTAAGCAATGCTGCGTGAGGCTTCAATATTTGTTCCACTTGTAGTGATAACATATAAGTGATAAGGCAACGCCATCACCTGGTCGAAAATACTAGTCGGCAATTTTGGCAAGAAATAAGCTGCCACGGTAAATAGGATAGGAGCAGTTTCTCCAGAAACCCTACCGATAGACAGAATCAATCCTGTTATAATGTTCGGAAAAGCCATTGGCATAACCACTTTCCAAATTGTTTGAAGTTTTGTGGCTCCCAATGCCAAGCTCCCCTCGCGGTACGAAAAATCAATTGCTTTGAGCGATTCTTCGGTGGTGCGAATAACCAACGGAAGCGAAAGTAATCCCAAAGTGAGCGAACCCGCCAAAATTGAATCACCAAAATGCATGGCATTTACAAATAATGCCATCCCAAAAAGTCCAAAAACCACTGATGGAACGCCACTCAAATTATTAGTCATGATGCGGATAAAAGTGGCAATTTTATTTCCGGATGCATATTCGTTCATGTAAATTCCAGACATAATCCCAATTGGAAAACTAAAAAGACTACTTCCCAATACCAAGTAAAGTGTACCTACAATGGCAGGATAAATACCGCCTTTTGTCATCCCATCTTCTGGAGCTTTTGTCAAAAAATCCCAGCTTATTGCCCCAATTCCTTTAGAAACGATAAAACCAAGTATCATTATTAATATTATTACTACTGAATAACTCATCAGTTTAAATATCGTAAATGCTATGGCTTGCGACCAACGTTTTTTTCTATCTGAATTCATTTTTATTATAGGTGTCATTTTTTTTGTCTAAAGTCTTGTATCTTTCGTCTTCTCAATATTTCTTTTTTCCTATAAACTCAATGCTAATACTTATCAACATTGTAATTAGAAAAAGTACACATCCCAACGCAAACAATGCTTGGTAATGTCCACTTCCCACAGAAGCTTCTCCAAGTTCTGCCGCAATGGTAGCAGGAATCGTACGAACAGGTTCTAAAAGTGAGTGCGGTATAACTGCTGCATTTCCTGTAACCATCAATACGGCCATTGTTTCACCGATAGCACGTCCAATTCCCAATACCGCTGCGGAAGTAATTCCCGATTTTGCATAAGGAATAATTACTTTGTATATTGTTTGCCAATGTGTTGCTCCCAAAGCCAAACTGGCTTCTTTTATGGCACGTGGCACTGTTCTCATGGCATCTTCGGCTACGGTAATGATAGTTGGAAGCGCCATAATTCCCAATACTATACTTCCGGCCAATGCAGTTTCGCCAACTGGGAGTTTGAAAAATTCTTGTAGAAATGGTACAATTACCACCAATCCAAAGAATCCATAAACAACGGAAGGGATTCCTGCAAGCAGCTCAATAAGTGGTTTTAATATGTTGCGAACGCGCATGGAAGCTATTTCTGCCAAATAAACCGATACTGCAATTCCAAAAGGGAGTGAAAGTAATATAGCACCCAAACTAACCCAAATAGTACCTAAAAGAAGTGGAAGTAAACCATATTGTGGTGACGGACTTGCGGTTGGATACCATTCATTTCCTCCAAAAAAGTCGCCTGGTTGCAATTTTTCGTGTTTCAGCAAAGTGCCGTCAAACTTTTTTGCCACATATTGTTCTGGGAGAAATAGAATGATTCCAGGATGTTTAGCCGTTAGTTCGCTGGCTTTGGCGGGTATATTTTCAAATTCTGCACCAAGTTCTTCCTCGGTATAATAATTGGTTAGGTCACTCAATCGTACTACTTCAATTGGTTCTTCTTTTCCTCCAAGTTCGTCCCAATTGGTTATTTTGGCATCAAAAATCTCTTTTATTTGATAAGAAGAAAGTTTCTTGACAGGATTTGATTTGTTCATGGCCAATACATAGCCATCTTCAATCACATTATTGTTAAACATGCCTGAAGCTTCTTTGAATAAAAAAATGACAATTAACAAGATGGTGATACTAGTTACACTTCCGCTTATCAATAAAGCACTTTCTACAAATTTTTCGATGAATCGTTTCACTTTGAATATTGGTTTGATATTTCGCTGCAAAGTAATGAAATAGTTATTAAGAAGAAATGAAGAACATGTTACAATGGTGTTACAAGGCTGTACAATGTGATGTAAATCATATAACTATCTATTTTTCTGTAGTTTGCAAACATATAAAATTATCTTACTAAAATATTGAAGTTTCAAAGATACGAAAATTTGAAATATAAATGCCATAAAATACTGTTGACCTTACAAAATACGATCCAATCATCTTTGTAACAACAATGTCACACATTTGGAAAAAGCTTGTAATATAGTCGCCGTTACTTTGCACCGTAAACTAAAAGCAAAAACAAATTCAAATTTACTAACTAAATTCAAATTCAAAATGAAATTTAAAAGTACAGCTATTATCGCATTAGGTCTTATTATGTCGTCCGTTGCTTATTCGCAGGAAGAAAAAATTGATACGCTTAATGTATTGGATCAACGAGTAACTTCATTAGAAGATGTTACTTTGCAAAGTAAAAAATTGAAAATCAGTGGGTATATCCAAACTCAATGGCAATCTTCTCAAATTGACTCATTAGGTAAAGCTTCGAGTGATATGAAAGTTGGTAATACAGCCAAAACTGGAAGTGAGACTAATGATATTAATCGTTTTGGTATACGTCGTGGTCGTGTTAAATTTTTGTATGATGATGCTGGATATCAGGGTGTTTTGCAATTGGATATGACTGAAAAAGGAGTCTCTCTTAAAGATGCTTATTTAATTGTATTAGATCCTTGGGTAGGTTATCTATCTTTAAAGGGTGGTGTGGGTGACCGTCCATTTGGTTACGAAATTTCATATTCTTCTTCTCGTCGTGAATCTCCAGAACGCAGTAGAATTTATCAAGCATTATTTCCTGATGAACGTGATTTGGGTGTATCATTGATACTACAAGCTCCTAAAACATCTCCTTGGAATGTGTTGAAACTCGAAGCTGGATTATTTGCTGGTAATGGAATTTTTCAAGACAATGATAGTAAAAAAGATTTTATTGGACATTTGTCTTATAACAAATCTTTAACAACAAACATGAAAATTGGATTAGGCGCTTCATTGTATTCAGGATCTGTGGCAGAAACAAATAAATATATTTATTCAGTTACTGATGGTGCTTACAGCGTAGATAGTACTTCAAACATCAACAAAGATGGTTTTGCAAAAAGACAATACTTTGGTTTTGATGGTCAGTTTAGTATGAACTCTGTATTAGGATTAACAACAATACGTGGTGAATATTTATTTGGAACTCAACCAGGAAATAGTGCTAATGCTAATAGCCCAAAATCTGGAAATATAGCTGGTACAGACAATTTGAATACAACATCTTTTGTTAAAGGTGGTACAGATACCTATATTCGTAAAATGTCAGGCGGTTATGTGCATTTCATTCAAGATATTGCCGATACAAAACACAGTATTGTTGTAAAATACGATTGGTTTGATCCAAATACAGATATAACTGGTAGCCAAATTGGTGTTGGTAAAAAAACGAGTAAAGTTGACGTTGCTTATTCAACATTGGGATTGGGTTACATGTATCGTATGAATAACAATGTACGTATCATGGCTTATTATGATATCGTATCTAACGAAAAAGTAAATGTGATTTCTGCTGCTCTAAAAGGATATTCAGCAAATTTAGCTGACAATTTGGTTACAGTTCGCTTACAATATAAATTCTAAAAAACATAATAACTTCTAAAATCAGAACTAATAGCTGATATTAAGAGTTATACAATCAGCATTAAAATTCATAATTATAACAAAACAAAAAAATGAAAAAACTAATTTTATCGGTAATGATGCTTTGCGCTATCGCTCCATCATTTTATGCTCAAAAAATTAAAGGTAGTGACACTGTTTTGCCGTTGGCACAAAAAGAAGCCGAAGTATTTGGTAAGAAGTTTGGTAAATCTGTAACCGTAATTGGTGGTGGTAGTGGTGTTGGTATTGCTGCTTTATTGGATGGCACAACCGAAATAGCGATGTCGTCGCGTAAAATGAAATTCGACGAAAAAGTGAAATTTCAAGAAGCTGGAAAATCATTGGTAGAAAAAATTATTGCTTATGATGCATTGGCGGTAATCGTAAATCCAGGAAATCCTGTATCAAAATTGACACGAGCTCAATTGGAAGGTATTTTTACAGGCAAAATCACTAATTGGAAACAAGTTGGTGGTGCCGATCTTAAAATTACTCCTTACTCTCGTGAATCAAGTTCAGGTACTTACGAGTTTTTTAAAGAACACGTATTGCTAAACAAAAATTATGTAAGTTCAATCTTAAGTTTACCAGCCACAGGTGCTATCGTTCAGTCGATAAGCCAAACAAAAGGTGCAATTGGTTATGTAGGATTAGCTTATGTTGAAAAAAACATAAAAGCATTACATGTATCTTTTAACGGTAAAACTTTTGTAGAACCTAATGAAGTAACTGCTAAAAACAAAACTTATCCAATTATTCGTCCATTGTTTTTCTACATGGACAAAGCTACAGTAGCAAAAGCTAAACCATTGGTAGATTTTATCCTTTCTGCCGAAGGTCAAAAAATCGTTGAACAAGTTGGTTATGTGCCACTTAAATAATTAATAAGTAAAATCTGTCAAGCCGTTATCGAACTTTGTTTTGGTAACGGTTTTTTTTGTAATATATTAAAAGAAGGTTTCCTAGATTCTATTATCTCGTTAAAATTCGAGGGTAGTAAATTATATGTGCCTTGTTGAAATGTCTAACTACTAAAACAGGGACACTTTAAAAAAGTGTCCCTGTTTTAGTAGAATCAATAATTTTATTCATTTATTCTACTTGCTTCAAATTAAAGTATAGATATTTTTTGTATAGAAGCATTTAATCAATTATCATTTTAAAACCTTTTCCATGAATATTGATAATAACTACATTAGAGTCTTTTTTCAATAATTTACGCATTTTGCATAAGTAAACGTCTAAACTTCTCCAACTGTTAATGGGTTTATTACTCCATATTTCATGCATAATGCTTGAACGATCTAAGGTTATATTAGGATTTGCTGCAAAATACAATAGTAAAAACAACTCATTACGACTAAGTTTAACAGACTCATTGTCAGGTACTAATAGTTTTTTCTTTATATCCAATATGTATTTTCCTATATTGTAATAGGGTTCAGATAATAGTGTTTTGAAATTCTCGCTCAATCCTTCAGTATTTATACTCTCATCTAATTTCATAATATTATTTTTATTTTATTGTTTTATTGTATTAAGCATAATAAGATCAGATATCTATGAGTAACTACTTTATTAGCTTACTCGTAATAGCTTTTGAGTCAATTCCTATTTTTGGCAATATCTTGATTCCATCAATGAAGTTGACAAGATAGAGAATTTAAAAGATTTTTGCGTCTAAAATAAAGATAATTTATATAAGAATATGACTATACTGTAGTTTATACAAATATACAAAGCTTCGACAAGCTCAGCGAGCTAGAGAAAAGGGGTGAAAATTTTTGCAGGCTGGGGATTTGTCCAGCGGAGCTGCCCGTAATTTACTTACAGGTGAAACCTGACCGCTTTCCTCGCAGTTAAATTTACGTCCATTCCCATTCTGCTTTCTCGATTGGAATATGGTTTAATAATTGAATTAAAAAAATACCATTTGGTTGCGGAATTACGGTTGCCCATACGCAGTTAGACTGAAACTGATGTGGAATTCCATGAGAGGAGTGGTATTGGCAAATTTTCCGAATACAACGAAAGTTACCATGAATGTACAAACTTATATGAAGCATTTGGACGAACAATACAAACTGGATGCTTATCACTCGCCCTCAATTGAGGGTTATAAGGTAACTGACGACCTGATAGAGAAAGTGAGGATTGGTAGCTGGGAGCCAGTGAACAATCTTACTGACATGGAGCAAAAGAATGCTATGGCTGCCAGAGGATATTGGCAGGCATTCCAAGCTGTAAAAGAAAGTGTTGTGAAAGTTATTGAGGGTGGAAATGCGGGTGTGATTGTTGATGACGACCATAGAACCTGGTATCGTGAACTGTTTTCACCAAGCGTAGTGGCCGGTATACTAAAACCTATATATTTGTCAGGCTATAGAAATCAGCAGGTAAATATCCGTGGTTCCATGCATACTCCCTTGCATCCAGATGCTGTAAGGGATGCTATGCCCGTTTTATTTAATTTGTTGAAAGAGGAACCTGAAGCTTGTGTCCGTGCGGTGCTGGGTCATTTCTTTTTTGTATACATTCACCCTTATATGGACGGAAACGGACGTATTGCAAGATTCCTAATGAATACGCAACTTATATCGGGAGGATACGATTGGACAATTATACCAGTAGAAAGAAGGGCTGGATATATGGCTGCATTGGAAAAAGCAAGTGTTCAAGGGGATGTTGCAGATTTTACTTTGTTTATTGCTTCTTTGATTCCCTTAGAATCAGCAAAGGAAATAAATTGAGGAATTGTTTTTGGGGGACAATGGCAACATATTGAGACTTTTTAGTAATTCAAAAAATAGTAAAGTAAACAAAATAATATTATCTTTGCCCTCGGTTTAAGTTGTGAAATTACAACTGAATCACCTTAAATTTTCAATTAGTATTGATGAACGGAATAATGGATTTACTTGTAGGCGAACATTCTGAACGTGCGTTCAGGATGATTGTGAATGCCTATCAGGATAAGGTTATTCGGTTTATTTCGTTGTTTGTGAATAGTCGGTTGGAATGTGAAGAGTTGGCTTCGGATGTGTTTATTTCGTTGTGGAAAAACAAAGAGAACCTTTCTGATATTTCCGACCTTGACAATTATATTTTTATTGTTGCCAAAAATAAAGCCCTGAACCACTTACGAAAAGGTAAAACCGAACTAATTGATTTGGATACTTTTCAGGTTGATGCTTTTCATAATACTGATACTACCCCCGAATCTATTTATATTTCGCAGGAAGAGGTTGAAATTCTGAACGCTGCCATTAATGAGTTACCTCAAAAAACAAAGTTGGCTTTTCACTTAGTGCGCGAAAATAAAATGAAATACAAGGATGCAGCTGAAATACTAGGTGTATCCATCAAAACCATCGAAAAGCAAGTTGCGGCTGCTGTGGCGAAACTCAAAGAGAGGTTGAGATAATATGCTAGTGCTAATAAACTAATGTGCAGATAAGTCAATTTAAGAAAAGATTTTCACCTCCAAATAATCAATCCAACATAATTTACTCCCCCCATCGAAAAATATTTTATTTTTCGATGGGGGGATTTTTGAATAACGGTGTCTTTAGTATTATAAATAAATTCCCCCATAGGATCATGGACGATCAATTTTCTGAATTAGTATCCAAAGTTCTTGCTGGAGAGGCGAGTGATAATGAGAAAAAATCCCTGCAACAGTTGCTCCTCGAAAGTCCTGAGCATTCGTTGATGTATAACCAACTGAAAGAGTATTGGGATGCAGACGTGAAACTTACAAGCACTAGGAATAAAAATGAATTTGAAGCTCAGCTTATGGCTCAGCTTAATTTTAAACCTGTTGCTCAAACTTCTAAATTCAGGAAATTCTATCTAAGAATGGCAAGTGCAGCTGCTATATTGTTTTTTGTTGCCACTTGTACACTTGCCTATATGTATACAGCTTCGCCTCGAGAATTATATACCTATTCAGCACAATCCACACCTGTAGAATATACCTTGGCAGATGGAACAAAAGTGACATTAAATAAAAATAGTTCCTTGACTTTTAAATCTGATTTCGGAGATAAAAGAAGAGATGTAAAATTATTGGGCGAAGCCTTTTTCAAGGTGAGTAAAGATAAAACCAAACCGTTTGCCGTAGAAACTATGGGAACAACAACCGAAGTACTGGGCACTAGCTTTAACGTGAAGACTATACAGGGAACATCTAATATCTCAACTACCTTAGTGGAGGGTTCGGTAAGATTTATATCGGACAACTGTGAAACAATTTTGAAACCTGGAGAAGAAGTCATTTACAATACAACGACCAAAAAATTTGAAAAGAAGAAAACAGACACTCAATACAATACAGCCTGGGTTTCGGGTAGGTTCAAATACAACAACTTATCATTTGGTTTGTTGGCCGCAAAGTTAGAACAGATATATAAAATCAAGATTGATATTTCTGACCAAAAAATAGCCAATCGAATTGTTTCAGCTTCATTCTTAAACGATGAACCTATTGAAGATATACTAAAGGCGTTGGAAGATGATTTAAATTTCAATTATATCTTAAAAGATGCAAATCATATAGATATAGTAAGGAAAACGTTGAGAAAAGAATTGCCTATGTAAAAAACACTTGAAAATATACATTCAAAATACAAAAAAAAGGACTCGTCTATTGGGGAATAAACACAGAGTCCTTTCTAAAATAATATATTCTATCTCGAGTTTTTATCGCATTTTTAAAAGTGCGTTTAGCCCTCATTTTGTAAAATATGTGCAAAGATAACTAATAATTTGATATTAAAAATATGAAATCCATACATCACACATTTCTAAATACTTATAACGTCAAAAGTAGTATGTACTTTATGATATTAATTCTAACTTTTTTATCAACTTCTCTTCCAATAAATGCCCAAAATGAGTTGTTGAAAGTAAAGAAGGATGTCAGAATGACAAATGTAACGGTTCAACAATTGGTTGATAAACTTGCTTTTGATTATAAATATTCATTCTTTATAGTAGATGAACAAGTTGCTAAAACGATAGTTTCGGTACAACTGAAAGATGCAACCATTGAAGAAATATTAGATAATTCATTCCTTGGAAAAGATATTTCTTATAAAATTTCAGACAAAAGTATTACCATTTCATTAAAGAAAAAACAACAGGAAATAAAAAGTGTTGTTCAAAAAATCACCGGTTTGGTAACCGATGAAAAAGGCGACCCAATAATTGCAGCTTCAATCAAGATAAAAGGAACTAAAATTGGTACAATCTCTGATCTTAATGGGAAATTCTCTTTAGAAGCTACAACCAACAATATTTTGCAAATTTCTTATTTGGGATATAAAACCAAAGAAGTTAAAGTTGAGTTAGGTCCAAATTTTACTATAATCCTTGACGAAAATGCAAAATTGTTGGATGATGTAGTTGTAATTGGTTATGGCACTGTTAACAGAAAAGATTTGACTGGGTCGGTAGCAACGGTAAAAATAGAAGATCTCCAATTAAATCCTGTTGCTTCTTTTAAGGAAGCATTAGGTGGCAGGGTAGCAGGTGTACAAGTGACTTCGCTGAGTGGAAAACCGGGCGATGCAGTTGACATTGTTATTCGTGGCGGAAATTCTGTAACTCAAAGTAACTCACCATTGTATGTTGTTGATGGTTTTCCGCTTACCGAAGATAATGGCGCTAGTTTAATCTCCCCAGATGATATAGAATCCATGAGTATTTTGAAGGATGCCTCTGCCACTGCTATTTATGGAGCACGTGGAGCAAATGGTGTAATTATGATTACTACCAAAAAGGGCGTTCGCGGAAAACCAACTGTACAATACAATGCTTATTATGGAATTCAGCAAACCGATGCCAAAATCGATGTTTTAGACCCTTATGAGTTTGTAAAATTGCAATGTGAATTATATCCGACTAGTGGCCCTTTAAATTATCTAACAACAAGAAATTTGACCTTGGATGATTACAAGAATATGCCAATGATTAACTGGCAGAACGAACTATTTCAACAAGCTGCCATTCAAAATCATTTTCTATCGGTTAGCGGGCAAACTGACAAAACATTATATTCGGTATCAGCATCTTATTTTGATCAGTCGGGTGTAATTGTCAATTCAGGAAGTAAGCGTTACACCGCCCGAATGAATATTGAACAACGATTGAGTGAGATTTTTAAAATGGGATTTACCAGCTCATTTTCCGATGGTATAATTAGTGGCCCAAATCCTGATAGTCAGTCCAGTAACATTCTTGCCACCATGTGGAGTACCCGTCCTTTTTTGTACAATACAGAAAGTTTGTATCAGATGGATGATTTGGTATATACAGATGCCTCAGATCAGCGTGCCAACCCAATTGCCAATCTTCTAGACACTAAAATAAGTAATTCAACGATTTCGTTGTCGGGGAATGCTTTTGTGGAATACCAACCTATTAAAAACCTGAAATTGAGAATTACCGGTGGTATTACAAGTTTAAACCTTAATAATTCCACATTTTATGGGCCAGGAACACAAACAGCACGCTTTTCAGCCAATGGTGTTAGTGGTAAAATTAATCAAACCAATAATTTATCGTATCTGAATGAAAATACACTTACTTATAACGCAGCGATTAAAAAAGTACATAAAATAAATGTAGTGGGTGGATTTACCATTTCGGGAAGAACTTTTACTGGAGATAATTTTGGAGCAACAAATCTACCTTATCCAACACTTGGCATGAACGGTCTGGTGGATGGAATTGCCACTAAAGTAGTTGCTAGCGCAGGTGAGTGGCGTCTGATGTCATTTTTAGGACGTGCCAATTATTCCTATAAGTCAAAGTATTTATTTACGGCTTCTTTCAGAGCTGATGGATCATCTAAGTTTGTTGGTTCCAATCGTTGGGCATTCTTTCCATCGGGCTCATTGGCATGGGTGGCAACTGAAGAGCCATTTATGAAATCAATTAAAAAAACGATCGACAATTTGAAATTCAGAACCAGTTGGGGACGAACCGGGAACAACAATGTAACCGATTTTGCCAGTTTGGGACAACTTTTAAGCAACGGCAAAATCTATCCTTATGGAGGTGTAACCACCAATCCTGCAATGGTAATGACCCAAATGGATAATGTTGCCCTGAAGTGGGAAACCACCGAACAGTTGGACGCAGGAATGGAATTTAGCATGTTGAAAGGCCGAGTAAAAGTGGAATTTGATTACTACAAGAAAAATACTTTTGATTTATTATTGAATTCCTATCTTCCTTATTCATCTGGTTACCCTACAGCAGCCAAAATTATTGGCAATGTCGAAAACCAGGGATTTGAATTTACCTTGAATACCATAAACATTAAATCAAAATCATTTGAATGGAGTAGTTCGTTTAATATTTCTACAAACGCCAATAAAGTGTTAGCGCTTGCAGATGGACAGCGTTCAATGACATCAAGTCTGACTTATTTACAATCATTTAACAATGTGCCCGCCTATATAGCCATGGTTGGGCAGCCACTGGGCATGATGTATGGTTATGTGTACGATGGACTGCTGCAGGAATCAGAGTTTTATAAAGATGCAGGTGGTAATTACACGTTAATGCCCAATATAGCAGTTGATAGACCCAGTGTTAAGCCCGGATTTATGAAATTCAAGGATATAAATCATGACGGAAAAATTGATGCCAATGACCGTACTATTATTGGAAATGCAAACCCAAAATTTATTGGCGGATTCAATAATAATATCAAGTGGAAGAATTTTGACATGACTTTCTACTTTCAGTGGTCGTACGGGAATGATATTCTTAACGGGAACAAATATGCCTATACCGCAGCATCGAGTTTAAATAATAATGGGTCAGTTGATTTGTTAAGAAGGTGGACTCCTACCAATACTGATACCGATATTCCAGTGGCAGGATCACAAAGAACAAACTTAACTTATAATAGTTGGATGGTAGAAGATGGTTCCTACTTCAGGTTTAAATCTTTGCAGTTGGGTTATACGTTCCCCAATAAACTGATGAAAATGCTCGGTATAAATAAGATAAGGGTTTATTCAACTTTGAATAATATTTTTGTACTGACCAATTACTCCGGTTTTGACCCCGAAGTTTCCACTCAATTCTCCAACATGACCAGGGGATTTGATTATTCTAGTTATCCTCGTTCGTTATCTGCCGTATTTGGCGTAAATGTTAACTTTTAATCTTTAGGAAATATGAAAAAAATACAATATATACTATTCATCAGCATAGCTTTAGGGTTGGGTAGTTGTAGTTTTTTAGATGTAGAACCAACTAGCTTTATAAGTCCTTCAACTTATTTTACAACCGAAGCAGAGGGCGAACAAGTTTTGAATGGCGTTTACAATACATTAACCAGTAGTTCGCTTTATGGACGAAGTTTGGTGGTTGATTTAGACTTGTTTTGTAATGATTTGGTAGTACAAAGCAGCAGCTCATCTGCTGGTGTACCTTATTTTGATTTCACCCCTTCGGATGGAGTTGTAACAGGAGTTTGGCAGGGATTATATGATGGAATAAACAGGGCAAATGTCTATCTTGATAATATTGAAAATGTGCCAATGGATGCAACCAAAAAAGCGAAACGAATAGGTGAAGCCCGTTTTTTGAGAGCACTTTTCTATTCTCATTTAGTACAGAATTGGGGCGATGTTCCATTAAAGCTCACACCTAGCAAAAACCCAAGCGATGTGCACATTGCCACTTCAAAATCGGATGTGATTTTTGCTCAGATGGTATCGGATTTAGAATATGCCGAAAGTGTACTTCCATTACCAACGGCGATGCTTCAGTTGGAAAAATCGAGCCGGATATCCAAAACAGCGGCACAGGCAATGCTGGCACGGGTATATCTTCGTTATGCAGGTTGGCCATTTAATCAGACGCAATCTCCAACCGACAATCAATCATTTTACGCTAAAGCAGCACAGTATGCGCAGCGTGTTATTCAGTCCAACGAACATTCACTAAATGCTGACTATACCAATGTGTTTATGAATCTTATTCAGGATAAATACGACCGCACATTCAACGAAATTATCCTGGAAGTGGAATTTTTTGGCAATGGTAAACAGGATAACTTTACTGCTTATGGTAACTTTACGAGTTACACATTAGCATATTCAAGAAGTAATTCCCAGATTACTTTTGGCTCAACAACGAACAATACGCTCAAGTACTATAACATGTTTGAAGCCAGCGATGTGCGCCGTGACTGGAACATTTGTCCTTACCAATTTTCAGGTTCAAAGTATGAAAATGGTCATGTGGCAATGACATCAACAAAACGTTATATTGGAAAATACTACCGAGAATTTGAAACCTATTTGCCTCAATACTCTAGTTATTGTCCCATTAATTTTCCACTTATACGTTATCCCGAAGTCCTGCTTATTTATGCAGAAGCAGATGCCATGGCCAAAAATGCCGTGTCCGACAGTGCTTTGTGGGCAATTAATGAGGTGCGTGTGAGAGCTAAATCAATAGCACTTGATAAAACAGCAGATGCTACCATTTCTGAAGTAACGAATTTTATGAAAAAAATTGAAGATGAAAGGGCCAAGGAATTGTTTTATGAAGGTCACCGCCGTCAGGATTTAATACGTTGGAATATATTGGTACCAGTAATGAAGTCGATGGCTACAGATGCAAATTATATTTCATCCAATCCTACAATCATTGATAGAGTGAACAGCAAATTTATGATACTGCCTTATCCCGAAGAAGAAATGAGTACCAATAACCTGATGAAGGGCAAACAAAATGTTGGTTGGTAAAATAATTTTAAATTTAAAGAATCACACTTATGAAAGTATATAACATAATAATAATTTTTGCTTCCATTTTCTTTATTTCGTGTGCTAACAATGAAGTGGTTATAGAACCAAGTGCATTGTTTGTGCCCGATACTATTAGCTGTAAAGCTTTGTCAAATGACACGTATACCTGTAAGGCAGGAGATGAAGTTATTTTCAGAAGTCAGGGCGATTGCGATTATGTTACCTACTGGTCGGGCGAAACGGGTAAAGAATATGCCAATAAAGACAGAATCAGCATTCCGGTTGATTCTGCTTATCTGGAATTTACGTCCTATTCCGCCTTTGGAAATACTGCTCAGCCACGACCGCTCAGTGTGTATGTTTCCAATACATTTCAGGGAAATTATAGTTGGCTTGGCATTAATGATATTACCGTGAAGTGGGATACCATAACTCCTGCCAATACGCCCAATTACAATGCCAGTTTAATTGGATTTCCGTCGGGTAAAATCAGTCTTTCTAAATACAATGGGAAAGGGTTCTATGTAGCTTTTAAATTTGTATCTGATTCTTTGCCAGGTACAGCTCGCCAAGTAAGAGTAAGCAATTTTGCCGTGAAAGGTTATACCAGTATTGGTGTAATAACGATGGCAGACACACCTACGGCTGGGTTTGTACCCGTCAATATCACAGGTGCTTCTACATGGTCAAATACCACCACCACATTAGATATACGCGGTACAGCACAGAAAAAGGAGGAAGATTGGTTTATTTCCAGCGAAATTGCATTGGGACGTCTCAATCCGGATAAAGGGGTAGCCATTAAAACCATAACTGAAAATGTAAGCGATTTTCGTTACACATACAAATCTGCGGGTACTTATCATGTCACAATTGAAACCGTTAATTCACGCTTTGGAGATAGTCAATCTAAACTGCAAAATATGACGATAATTGTAAAGTAATTCCAAAAAAAATGATGAGAAAAAACAGCTTTTGGATGATTATCTTGCTATTATTAATAGCAGGTATTGTTCAAGCCAATAAATACTATGTTTCAACTGAAGGAAATGATTTGAATGCCGGAAGTGTAAACCTACCGTTCAAAACTATTTCAAAAGGAGCATTAGTGGCTCTGGCAGGCGATACCGTGTATGTATTGGAAGGCGTGTATCGCGAACGGGTATCACCTCCACGCGGAGGAACTGTGGGAAAGCCCATCGTGTATATGGGTGCGCCCAATAGAAATGTAGTGATAAAAGGATCGGATATTTGGACCCCCAGTTGGAATAAATCGGCATCGAACGTTTATTATGCCGTTCCCAATGAAAGCATGTTTAACGACGATTGCTATAAAGACAATAAAAATCCTTTTAAAGTAGCCAGTTCATCTACCCCTTACAGCCGTCAGGGCAAAGCAGAGGTGCATTTTGGATATGCGGGCGATACAACGCTTGTTTATACTATAGGTCAGGTTTTTGTAGATGGAATAATGTATATTCAGAAACCATTTATTGCCGAAATGAATGCCACGGAAAAAACCTGGTTTTACGATAGAAAGACAGGAAACCTGTATGTTCATTTTGTGGATGATAATCCAACTAGTCACACAGTAGAAATTTCTACTCGCAGAAGAATATTTGCGCCACACAAACGACAATTGAGCTATATTACCGTGCAGGGTTTTGTGATGGAACATTGTGGAAATCAATATCCTGCCAACTTTTGGGAAGTAGATCATCCGGAGTGGCAACAGGCTGGCGCATTGGGTACTCGTTCTGGAAAGTATTGGGTTATCAAAAATAATATGATACGCTTTGCCAATGGTGTAGGTATTGATTTTGGACAGGAAGGTAACGCTGATGTTGATTTGGAAACTGGTTCCAATGGGCGTGCTTCGGGTGGGACAAATCATATTATCGATTCAAATTATATCTGTGATAATGGGGCTGCAGGCACAGCTGCTTATGGCCCATCGAATATTACCATTACAAACAATGTATTTGAGCGAAATGTAAACCTAATGTTTTTTGGAAACAAACGTTGGGAATCAGCCGCAATAAAAATGCACGGTGCTAAAAACAGTTTGGTGGCACATAATCTATTCCGTAATAATTATGGCGTGTGGACGATTTGGTTTGATGGTGGCGGTGGACCCAATACACGGGTTCACGGAAATCTGATTATTGGAGGAAACGGAGTTGCTGGATTGAAGGGCTTTGATATAGAAATCGGTGTATCTCCTGCCGATAATGTTGTTTTGGATAACAATATTATGATAAATCAGGACTATGGTATCTCAACACGAAATTCTGGTGGACTTACCGCACTACATAACCTGATTTTAGGGTCTTCTGTAATGGGGATTGATGACTTTATCGATAAAGCTCGTCTTGGTTGTAAGTCGGATTACCAATATTATTATAATAATGTATTATTGAAATGCAAAGGCCTTGTTGATGCATATCCTCCTAATATTTATAATGTAGCTCCTTATAATTACACTTCAACGGATAGACGATTCGATTACAATCTGTATCAAGCTACTTCTACCAATAAAAAATTCAAATTGCAAACCGTTGATTCGCTTTATTTATCCGGTTGGCAAACCTATTGGAAAGGCTATAACACGAGTGCAAATTACGATTTGAACAGCAAATTGATTAGCACAACAACTTATACAGTTAATACTACTGCGCTTACATTACAAATGAATGTGGGAGCTGATTATATTGCCGCCAAAACCTTTGCTTATGGAGGCATGGATAACGATTTTTTGGGTAATACGCTGAAGAATGACGGTACAGCATTACCAGGGCCGTTTCAGAATCTAACTGTTGGAACCAATCAGATAAGCTTGTGGAGTGGTCTAAGGCCTTTGGATGTTTATGTAAAACCTTATGATACGATTGTAACAGATACTGGTAATGTTATAGAATCCAATGAATTGAAGGTGTATTCTAGTTCTGTCGATAAAAAAATACATATTGAATTTAAATCATCAAATCTGTCAAGTATCAATGTAGCTCTTTATAATGTGTTGGGAAAAATGGTTTATAGCAATAACTATACTGTGAATGACCAGCCTATTTTTAAAACAGAAATAAATAGTTCGTCATTCAATGCCGAATTATATATAGTAAGAGTGATAACAGACAGAGATATTTTTGCAAGAAAAATAATTTTGTCAAAGTAAAGCAAAATAATAACCACTAAAAATATAATCAACCAATGAAAAGATTATTCACAGTATTACTTTCTTTCACGCTTTCATTTTCAATGATTGCCAACATCTACTATGTTTCAAAATCGGGCAACGACAAAAAACAGGGAACTCAAAAATCACCTTTTTTAACCATATCGAAAGGAGCCGAAAAAGCCCAACCTGGTGACACCGTTTTTGTGTGCGAAGGCATCTATCGCGAGCGGGTTGCACCAGCGCGTGGGGGAATTGCCGGTAAACCAATTGTTTACATGGGAGAGCCCAACAAAAACGTGATAATAAAAGGTTCTGATATTTGGAAGCCGAAATGGAATAAGCTATCGACATCCATTTATTACGCTGTGCCGGATGAAAAAATGTTTAACGACGATTGCTATGTTGACAATAAAAATCCATTCAAGGTAGCTAGTTCATCCACACCTTACCAACGGGAAGGAAAAGCGGAAATTTATTTTGGATATAAAGGCGATTCTACCATCGTTTATACCATCGGACAAGTCTTTGTAAATTCTAAAATGTATATACAACGTCCATTTTTAGCCGAAATGAGTGCCAATGAAAATTCGTGGTTTTATGATAAAAAAACCGGAAACTTGTATATTCATTTTTCAGATGATAAACCAGCTAATCAAACGGTGGAAATCAGTACCCGTCGTAGGATATTTGCCCCACACCAGCGTCAGTTGGGTTACATTACCGTTCAGGGTTTTGTGATGGAACATTGTGGTAATCAGTATCCTGCCAATTTTTGGGAGCTGAAGCATCCAGAGTGGCAGCAGGCAGGAGCATTGGGTACACGTTCTGGTCATCATTGGGTGATAAAAAACAATGTAGTGCGCTTTGCCAACGGTGTAGGAATTGATTTTGGTAACGAAGGAAATAAAGATGCCGATTTGGAGATAGGTCAAAATGGACAGACAGCTGGTGCAAAATACAATGTAATTGATGCCAATTGGATTACCGATAATGGTGCGGCAGGTACAGCAGCTTACGGCCCATCTAATATCACTTTCACCAACAATGTAGTAGAACGGAATATCAATTTAAACTTTCGAGGCAAGAAAAGGTGGGAAAGCGGTGCTGTGAAAATGCATTCGCCCAACAACTCTATTATATCGAATAATTTAATCCGAAACAATTACGCAAAATGGGGTTTATGGTTAGATGGAGGTTCAGGCAAAAATACCAAAGTGCATGGAAACCTGATTATTGGCAGTGAAATTGGTTTTGATTTGGAAATAGGAACGGCAGCGGCAGATAAACTAATACTGGATAACAATATTTTTATCAATAATAAAGAGGCCATCGGATCCCGTGAATCGGGTGGAATCACCGCTTTGCATAATTTGATAATAGGAGCATCGCAAGGAGTCTCTAATACCATCGACACTAAAAGACCCGGTAACTGGTCGAGTGATAATCATTATTATTTCAACAATGTGTTTCTGAATTGTAAAACTATTTTAAATGTTTGCTCTCCAGATTATTTCCGTTCTTCCGATCGGAGGTTCGATTACAATGTGTATCAGGTTAATGAAGACGACAAGCTGTTTAAAATCAACGAAAGTGCAAAAGATTCTATGACTTTTTCGGCATGGAAAACTCGCTGGAACGACTATAACAAGGGTGAATTTTGTGATAAAAATAGCCAGACCATAAAAGATGTAAGCTACGAATTTGATGCCACAAACCTAAAACTGAAATTGAATATGCCACAAGCATTTTTTCAATCCAAAACAGTCAATTCTGTAGCGGTAAATGCTGACTATCAAAACAATAAAATTCCTGCAGAAAATGCCATTCCAGGCTCGCTTCAAAATTTAAAAGCTGGACGCAACGACCTGATAATCTGGAATGGTTTAAAACCTTTATCAGAAAATGAATTGCCTTTTAAATAAAATCAATCTAAAAACAATAAATATACAATCAATTTAATCAACAATTAAAATTTACATTATGAAAACAAAAATTACATTACTGGTTTTTATGACCATTTGTTCGCTGAGTCTTTTTTCGACGGACTTTACAGTAAGCAACAACGCTGATGCTGGTACCGGTTCATTGCGACAAGCGATTACGGATGCCAATCTTGATGTGACTACTCCTCACAACATTACTTTTGGGGGAAATTACACCATTGCATTAGCAAGTGTTTTGCCTACAATAACTAAAACTATGACCATTGATGGTGGAGCGAATACCATTACCATCTCAGGTTACAGTGTTAGTGGGAACAGTTTTGTTTCAGGTGCAAGTACCACTTTGACGAAACTTACGTTTGATCGGGCATTGGTTAGTTTTAGCAATACTGCCATTACAAACAATTGTACTTTTAAGAATGGTACAGCTGGAGCGCTTAAAGCTTCAGCATCGTTTACTGCTAATAACTGTACATTTGAGAATAATGCTCAAACAACGGCTACTTCGGGATCTGCTGTTTGGGGAAATTCCAGCACCAATGTGATAACATTGAACGACTGCGTAGTTTCAAATAATACTTCTACAACAGGTCCAGCAATTTTTATTACGGGAAACAATGCAGTTAGTTCACTTACGATAAACAATTGTATTGTGAAAAATAATTCAAACACCGGAGCTAGTGTATATGGTGGTGGCATTGCCAGTTCTGCAGTAATGAGTATTACCAATTCTCAGATTTCGGGAAATACATGTACTTACCGCGGTGGAGGAATAGCTGTATTGATAGGAACAGCTACACTAAAAAGTAAATTGACCATGTCTAATTGTACCGTAAGTGGAAATACAGCATCAGGTGTTGATGGTGGAATTTGCATTCAAGGTACATCTACAAATGTTACAGATGTGGTTACTTTAACGAATTGTACCATTTCAGGAAATACATCAACCGGAGCTGGTGGCGGTGGTATCGGTTTTGGATCTGGTGCATCAGGAACTATATGGGCATGTAATATTGTAGTGAACAATTGTACAATTACTGGAAATACTTCATCGGGTAATACTGCCGCATCAATTGGTGGAGGTATTAGTAAAAATGGAGGAACAACGGTTTCTGTGAAAGTAAACTATAGTATTGTTGCAGGTAACAATAGCAACAGTACTGCTTCTGGGAAAGACATAACTAGCGTAACCGGTTTAACAACCTCTGATACAGGTCGTAATTTGTTTGGGGGTACACCTTCATGGGGAGCATCCACAACCACAGGTAACGTGAATTTGACCGACGTTATCTCTACTATTTTAAATACCACATTGTCTGATAATGGCGGAACAACTGCTTTGCCCGATGGTAGTTATGTAAAAACTCATGCTTTAATAGATGGTTGTGCAGCAATAAATCCTGATGCTTCAGGGTTGGATATAGCTGCTTTACGTATAGCACTTACTTTGCCTAACACCGATCAACGCTTGTTTAATCGTGGTACTACTCCAGATATGGGAGCTTATGAATTTGGTGGAACGATAACTAGTATAATACAAACTAAAACACAACAAGCCATATCTGTTATGAATAATAGTATTTTGGTACGATTAACCAGTTTGGTTGAAGTTTTTACTTTCAATGGTATTTTGGTCAGAAATGTAAAAGTTTCAGAGGGTGAAACCATCGCTTTGCCAACGGGTGCATACATTGTGCGTACCACTTCTAAAAATGGCGTTTCCGTTCAAAAAGTGATTTTATAACCATTAATCATCAGCCCTTTCCTAAATAGGAGGGCTGATATTATAACAAATTAAAATACAATATTATGAAAACAAAAATTACATTACTGGTTTTTATGACCATTTGTTCGCTGAGTCTTTTTTCGACCAATATTACCGTTACTAACGGCAACGATACCGGTTTAGGCTCACTTCGTGCAGCTATTGACACGCTCAATAAATACACTGGACCTCACAACATTACGTTTGATAATTCCTATACCATTACGTTGGCAACTGCTCTACCAGCAATTGCTCAGATTACAACCATCGATGGACAAACCAACAAGGTAGAAATAGTGGGTTTTAGTACATCTGCCAACAGTATAACCAATGTTGCAGCTGGAATACTTACATTAAATAATCTCACTTTCGACAAGTTGGTTTCCAGTTATTCTGGAAATACCACAGCTGCAAATTGTATTTACAAAGGAGCTACTGTAAGTGCTGTTAAAGTGAATGTGGTTACTTACACTGCCAACAACTGCACGTTTGATAGCAATATTGGATCAACTGTTCAGGGGTCTGCTGTTACGAGTAACTCTAGTGGTGCAGTTATCATTTTGAATAGTTGTAAAATTACAAACAACAGTTCGAGTGGTGGGGCTGCCATTTATCACAAAGGTCAAGGTGTTGGTTCATTGACACTTACAAATTGTATTATTAGTGGAAATACTAATTCAAGCGCATCAGTTTTTGGTGGGGGAATTGCCTCAGCTGCCCCTACCTCCATTGCTAACTGTGCAATTTACAACAATTCTGCTATCCGTGGTGGAGGTATTGCCTTATTGATTGGCAACGCAACAACAAAAAGTAGCCTTACTATGACCGATTGTACTGTGAGCGGAAATTCAACCAGTAGTAATGGTGGTGGATTATTTATTCAAGGAACTTCTAGCGATGTAACTGGGTTAACCACATTGACAAATTGTACTTTTTCAGGAAATACAAACACACATGCTACTAACGGTGGCGGCGGAATTGGTTTTGGTCAAGGTGCCTCAGGAACTGTGTGGATATGCAATATCATTGTGAATAATTGTACCATTACCGGAAATACCACTTCGGGGAATACAGCCACATCAGTAGGTGGTGGTATCAGCAAGGACGGAGGAACAACAGTTTCGTTGAAAGTAAATTATAGTATTATAGCTGGTAATAATTCTAACAGTACTGTTGCAGGGAAAGATATAACCAGCTCTACAGGCTTTATGAGTTCGGAAACTGGACGAAATTTGTATGGCGGAACTCCATCGTGGGGAACACCGGCACCCACTGGAAATATCGCATTTTCGGATGATATTACAACTATTTTAAATACAACATTAGCTGATAATGGCGGAAAAACAGCACTTCCAGATGGAAGTTATGTAAAAACGCATGCACTCATTGTTGGAGGTGCAGCCATTAATCCAACTGCTGCAAGCTCAGGATTGCAAACTGTCGACCAACGTGGATTTAACCGTGATGCCACTCCAGATATGGGAGCTTATGAATTTGATGCCGTAGCAGCCCTTCATCAGGTGTTGGAACAAAATCATTTGTTTGTTGTAAAAAACAAAGCCATTGAATTATTGGTAGATGGTACACTTGAAGTAATTACACTCAATGGAATGATATTGAAAAAGATAGCTGTAAAAAGCAATCAGACCGTTGCTGTTCCTTCAGGATTATATATTATCCGTTTACGGTCGACTGAAGGCAATTTTTCTCAAAAAGTTGTATTTTAAATAAATTATTATCTCTAATTGAATTTTCATTCAATTAGAGATAATTTTCATTTTTCATTTTAGCATTATCCTACTCATTTTTAGCGCTTTATAATCAATGAAACATATACTATTTGTTTTACTGGCTTATGTCAGTATTGGTGCGTATTCCCAAAACGGAACAACTTTCTTTCAGAAAGATGACCGGGTATGCTTTGTAGGTAACAGCATTACCAACCAGGGAGAATTTCATCACAACATTCTTCTTTATCACATTACACGATTCCCAAACACACCCTTATTGTTTTTTAACTGCGGGATTTCAGGCAATAGAACCGAGCAGGTGCTGAGCAGAATGGAAGATGATATATTGGTGAACAAACCAAACAAAGCAGTTATTATGATTGGCATGAACGACGTTAGCCGGTCATTATACAGCGCAAAACCAACCACAAACGCTGATACATTAAAACTAAGAGAAGCTGCCATCAGTCTTTACAAAACAAACCTTGAAAAAATAGTATCCATTTTTTTAGAGCGTAAAATCAAAGTCATACTTCAAAAACCATCCATTTATGACCAAACGGCTGTTTTGTCAACCTCAAATGGCTTAGGAGTTAATGATGCGCTAAAACGTTGTGCCGATTTTATGGACGAGCTGGCTGACAAGTATTCACTACAAACAGTTGATTATTGGACTATTATGACCAATCTAAATCAACAAATTCAGAAAATAGACCCTTCGGCAACGCTGACCAGTAAAGACCGTGTTCACCCTGGTCCTACAGGACATTTTGTGATGGCGTATCAGTTTCTGAAAACCGAAAATGCACCTCAATATGTATCAAAAATGTGTATTGAAAAAGATGTAAAACTTTCGAATAAGAAAAGTTCAAACTGCAAATTTGAAAATGTGAAGTGGCAAAAAGACAATGTTGAATTTTCGGTTAAAGAATTTGCCTTGCCATTCCCAGTCGTAGATAGTCAGTTGGAAGCAACAGCTTTGGTACCTTTTGTTGATGACCTGAATGTGGAATTGTTAAAGGTTAACGGTTTGAAAAACGGAAATTACAGTTTGATGATTGATAATGAGAATGTAGGTGATTTTTCGCAGACTGAACTTCAAAAGGGAATTAATTTGGCAAGGATTCAGAAAACGCCTCAGTATCAGCAGTCTTTAAAAGTGCGTGCGGTTTTGGCGGATTTATGGAAACAAGAATCTAAACTGAGAGGATTGAAGTTTATTGAATACAATTACCATTACAGGACAGCACCCAATAAAACGAATGTTGATTCTTTAAAAAGCTATTTATCCCAAAAATTTGAGGCTCAATACAAAGGTAACAGCTATTTTAAGCTTCAGCTTAACAGTTACTTTGAAAATAAACCCAGCGAAAAGGAGTATACTACACAATCGGATTTGCTGAGAATAAAAGCTTATGAGCTAGCACAACCGGTTACTCATAAGTTCAAATTAGTTCGAAACTAGTTCAAAATTAATAAATTCTGTTTTATGAAGAAAATTCTTTTCATAGTATCCGTGCTATTTTTGCCCATGCAAAACGCATTCGTTCAGGAAATAAAAAACCTACTGGAACTCAAAAAAACATCTGAGAATTTCATTTTCAGCAGGTTAGATAAAGCACCCAAAACCCCCGCTTTCGAGAGTGAAGGATATTGGTCGTGGTGCGGTTCGGCTGTGAAAGGCTATGATGGTAAATATCACATTTATGTTTCTCGTTTTCCAAAGAGCCTACCTTTTCATCCAGGCTGGATGGTGGCTTCGGAAGTGGTGCATGCTGTATCCAATGTGCCCACTGGTCCGTATATTTTTAGCGATGTTGCTTTGCCGGCACGTGGCGCACAGTATTGGGATGGACGGATGACGCACAATCCAGCCATTCAGAAATACAAAGGAAAGTATTATTTGTTTTATATTGGTTCCACGCACCCTTTTGCAGAACCAACCTACGATGAACTGACGCTTGCCAGTAAGTGGTGCATTGTGGCACGTTCCAATAAACGCATAGGAATTGCAGTTTCAGATAGTCCGTATGGGCCGTGGAAACGCATGAGCAAGCCGGTATTGGAGACTAAACCCAATACTTTTTACAGCTATCTGACTTCCAATCCTACACCATTTATTCAGCAAGATGGGTCGGTGATGATGGTTTTTAAAGGACGTGGATACAACAAAGACAATACTTTTTCATCAATGGCATTGGGTGTTGCTTATGCGCCAACAGTTATGGGACCATATAAAGTTTTGAACAACGATCAGCCCATTTTTGATGTAGAAAAGCAGGGTGAAGCAGAAGACCCATTTTTATGGAAAGATAAAAAGGCTTATCATTTGATTTTCAAAGACCAATTAGGCAAATTCAGCGGCGAAAAAGGTGGCGGAGTATCGGCTCATTCAACAGATGCCGTTCACTGGCAAATAGACAAATCACCGAAAGCATACTCACGAACCATAGAGTGGGAGGATGGCACTGTCAGTACGCAAGGTCAGCTGGAAAGACCCTTTATTATTTTTGAAAATGAAAAACCTGCTTATCTGTTTTTTGCCACCATGGATGGCCCGGGTGGTTTCAACAATGCTACTAAATCCTGGAATATGGTTATACCGTTGACAGACTCAATGAAAGTAAAATAATTGAAAAAAATAATGGCTAAAAATAGTATTCTAATTTTTGTTTGTCTGTTTTTTTCTGTTCTTGCAACAGCAAAAAACTACTATGTAGCTTTAACTGGTAATGATTCAAATACCGGTTTAACGCTATCAGCACCGTGGAAAAGTGTTGATAAAGTGAATGCTATGAATGGTAGTTTTGTGTCGGGCGATAGCATTCTGTTCAACCGCGGCGATGTGTTTTATGGTTGCTTAAATGTTACTTGCTCCAGTACATCTTCTGTTAAACCAATTGTTTTTTCATCCTATGGAACTGCTGCAACCGTACCCATTATTACAGGTTCTTTGCCTGTAACCAACTGGGTGAATGTCAAAGGCAATATATGGCGAACTTATTTTAACAATAATTCCAACTATCGCATTAATGGACTGTATATTAACGGCAAACCTCAGGAAATTGGTCGCTATCCAAACAGAGTATCACCCACTAATGGAAACGGACTGAATGGTTGGCGTGTTATTAGCGGTAGAGTAGGCGATTCAATTCTTGTGGATAAAAATTTGACAGGTAATGTAAACTTTTCGGGTGCAACAGTGGTATTTAAGCACGTTTTTTATGACATGACCAGTTTTGATAATGTGAGACACAACGGAACTCAAATTTATTTCAGAGGACATTCAACTTTCGATTTGGGATCAGGGTATATTCTCACCAATCACATTAACACATTGGACTCTCAAGCGGAATGGTATCATGATATTGCAAAAGACAGTGTTTATATCTACAGTGCTGTGAATCCCAACACGATGTCTATACGAGCGCCAAGTTTAAACAGAATACTTATGGCCAATGCGGTTAAAAATCTGGTTTTCTCCAAAATGGGATTTTACGAATCGAATGATACCGTTTCAGCAAGCTTCACCAATAAATCAGGAGTGTGTTTTGTTAGTCCTAATAATGTTACAATGGATCAATGTGTTTTCCGCAATCATGGTAGCAGAACATTGTGTGTGAGCAGTGCCACTGGTTTGGGCTTTACTATTTCAAATTCGCTTTTCGAACAAAACAATGGATCATCAATCAGAGCACAAATGGGTTCAAATGTATTGATCAAGAATAACACTGTCAGGCGTTGTGTCTTGTATAGCACCTTAAGGGCGACCGATGATGCCGGAATTATTATTTCCGCCCTCTCGAATGGAACCGTTACTGAGAATCTAATTGATTCAGTAGGTCACAATGGTGTTTATGCATATCAAACTGTCAACTCTACGATAAACAAAAATATTATCAAGCATTACAACATAGTTATTGGCGATGCCGCAGGCATTTATACCCATTATGCACACACCGCATTGGATATTTCGGAGAATATAATTTCGGATGGCTGTGATGGTAATGAAGGAAGCAATCTTCAACCCAAAATTAAAACAAGATCTATCTATTTCGATCACAAATCGGATGGTATGATATGCCGTGATAATACAGTTTTCAACTCTGGCGATGCCGGAATTTTTCTTCAATCGGATACCAAAAATGTAAAAGTTTATCGAAATACAATTTATGATTGCGATTATAACATCTACGGGATTTCAAAAACACACTTAACAACTGACACTACTCTTAACTCCAAAGACAGTATTTATAGTAATATAATTGTAATTAAAAATAGTGGATACGCTATTCGGAACAGGAAAATCAATCAATTAATGGGCTATGTAGACTACAATTATTATTGTGCACCTTATAAAAAGCAACCCGTTTTTCTGAAGTTGGAGAAATCAATTCCTTTTACACAATGGGTTGATTCAGGGTTGGATATACATTCTGTGGTTGCACCATATCTGTTAGATTCATTAACTCAGCCAGCAAGTGAATACATTCGGTTTTTGGTAAATACCAATAAAGTGAATCAAACTTTTAGTTTAGGGAATGTGCTGTATGGCGATGTAAAATCGAACACTTATAGTGGCTCTGTTACTATGAAACCATATTCGTCACTAATATTAATAAAAAAGGGTATAGTAAATGGCTTTAAAGAACCCGAAAAAGATAAATTAAAAATCTATCCCAATCCCAATCAGGGTAATTTCAATATTTCAGTTTCTGATGGACAACATTATAAATTAGAAATACTCAATATGTTGGGGCAGAGAGTGTGGAATTGTAATGATTTTTCAAGTCAAGTGGTTGATTTGAAGGGCAGAAGTAAGGGCGTTTATCTCGCCGTACTTTCGGAGGGTATAAAAATGACGGAGCGTAAATTTTTAATACGTTAATTATAAGCAATAAGGCTTAACTAAGAACCCCTAGCCCCTCCCGCTTTGGCGGGATAAATTGCGGGGAACTATGCAAGTATTGATAATGATAAACTTTGAATAAAAAAAACTAAAGCAATAAGGGGAAATAAGTTAGTATCGTTTTTTAGTCCCATATTTGGGGCTGGGATGCTAATCACAAAAACGAATTTGTAAATTAAAAATTATATTATTATGAGTTATTTGAAAAGGACAACTTTAACTGGAATTGTATTGTTAACGGTATTTTTTACTGTCAATGCCCAATTGGCTAATCCGTATTACAACGATAACGACAATGTGGCTTTTGTTGGGAATAGCATTACACGCAATGGCGAGTTTTACAGCATCGTTTCACTTTATCAGGCTACTCGTTTTCCCCATCTGAAAGTAAAAATAAATAACTACGGATGTGGTGGAAATAAGGTTGTTGATGTGGCGGAACGAATAAACGGTGATATTCTTGAATTTAATCCCAATTGTATTTCTATGATGTTGGGAATGAATGATGTAGGCGGAAATTACTATGCGGCTTCTTTATTAGTAAACGGAGTTTACTCTGCCAGTACGCTTGCCAGCCAACAAACTGCGAGAAATACCTATTTCACGGGTATGAAGAATCTCGTAAATACTTTTAAAGGAAAAGGAATTAAAGTCCTTTTACAATCGCCAACCATGTTTGATGAAAAGCTGGTAAGTACTTCTGCTTTAGACTATCGTAATAAACCATTGGGAGTTTTTCGCGATTCGGTAGAACGTTGGTCCAAACAATTTGGATTGCAATTTGTAGATTATCATACCATTATGAATCGCATTGATTCTCTCGAAAAACTCAAAGACCCAGCATTTACAATTGTTTCCACCGATCGTATTCATCCACAAACCTTAGGGCATTTTGTAATGGCATACTCTTATCTTAAAGCCTTAGGTATGCCAGCCAAAGTATCGGATGTGGAATTAAATGTCGCTGATAATAGTATTACAAGAAACGATAATGCAGTAGTAAGTGCAGTAAATTTGAATAGCACAACGGGTGGTACTTTCAATGTTCTGGCCAAAGCATTTCCCATGCCTTCCATTGTTGGTGCCGAAAAAGCACTTGCGTGGGAGCACTTTGATTTTTACAATGAATTAAACAATGAGCTACTTACCGTAAAAGGTCTTATGCCTGATAAAACCTATTCGCTGACAATAACCACTAAATTTATTGGAAACTTTACGGGTGCGGAATTTTCGCAAGGGATTAATTTGGCAAAATACGCTACGCCTCAAAAAGACAAGGCGCAGGCTATTAGTAATTTACTGTATGCCAAACGCGACCTTGAAGCCAAACGACGAGCTATGCGGTCTTGTGAATTTGCCGTGCTTACCGAACAACAGTTTGCAACGTTTACTCCCGAACAGAAAATACACAAAGTGGATAGCGCTTATGCTGTCAATCCATCTTCGCTGTTTTATTTTGGCACTTATGATACCGATAGACCCAACGAGGCAAATATCATTACACAAATTCAGTCATTGGAACAACAAGTAATTAGCTATCAGCAACTAAAGGAATATACTTACACTATTGGGGAAAAAGTAACCATTATTCCAAGTACCATGGTTGAAGATTTTGAGACAAATCCGATAAGTCATTGGAATACAAATCCTGCAGTTGGATCTGTTGTCAAAGCGGTGGTTGCCAATCCACTTATCGACCAAACCAATAGCAGTGCCAACGTATTAAAAATAACCAAAACTGGAAGTGCTACTGCTGCCTCATGGAACAACGTAAACTCAACTTACTATAAGCCAGTATTAAACAAGCAAAACAGCGTTGTAGAGTTTAAAGTGCTATTTCGGGCCTCCGAAAACACCCCAAAAAGCAGTATGATACAGTTTAGAGGTGGTGGTTCGGTAAATCAAAGTTCATTCTCCCAAACTTTGAATGTGATGGATAGCTGGCAAACCCTTAGCTTTGATTTTGCAACACTAAGTGCATTTTCCACTAAATTTAACCTCAATAAAGACAGCATTATTTCGTATATCGGTTTTTTTCCACGCTTTGATGCCGATCAAGCCAGTTCGGTGATGATGTATGTTGATGACATTAAGGTGCTATCTAAACCGATAGCTTCAGGTTTGAAACCTATCGATAAAACACCCACCTATCATGTTTATTTCGATGCCAAAGCGTCTACTATTTACTTTAAAAATATGCCTTTTGAAGATTTTAATGTTGTAATTTATTCCATGACAGGAAAAGTGTGTAAAAGGGTAAAAGTAAAAAGTGGAACTACCTCATTAAATGTATCAGATTTGAAATCAGGCTTGTATTTGGTATCCTGTTTTGATAATTTCAGCAAGTGTTACAGCTCTAAATTTAACAAAATATAAAGACCAACTAATTATATATAACGAATTAAATAATCTGACATGATAATTTGCAACGTATTAATCTACTGGGTATTCCGTCTTGTTTCTTGTTTCTTGTTTTTTGATTCTTGCGTTCTATATATAGTATGAACAAACGGATACTGATTTTTGCACTTGTCATCTTATTTTTTATCAATACGATAGCTCAAAATGTGGGAGTGTAAGCATACAATGGGTCGTTATAAAAAGTCATATCGTATTGATTAATATGGATTTAAATAGAATAATTTACCTCATTGTGGTTTTGCTCAAAAAAAAGATTTAACGCAAAGCCGCAAAGTTTTAAATGCCTTATATTCAATAACAAGAGAAAGAACGCTAAGACAAAAACTTTCAGTTTTTCTTTGCGTCTTTGTGACTCCCGCCAGCGGGACAAGTTTTGCATCTTAGCGTTCAAAAAAACATTTTTTATAACGAACCATTGAGCATAATATCCGACACAAAATTATTTTATTTATTTAATCAATTATTTCAGAAAGAATGAAATCACTAAAAACAAAATTTTTATTTTCGCTTATCCTTATTTCGTTTCATATTATGGCACAAAATGCCGATAATATGGCACTTACTCCACCTATGGGTTGGAATAGTTGGAACTGTTTTCAAACAAAAATAGATGAAAAGCAAATCAAAGAAATTGCCGATGCGATGGTGTCATCGGGGCTCAAAGATGCTGGATATATTTATCTGAACCTCGATGATTGCTGGATGTCTAAAAAACGTGATGAGAATGGTCGTTTGCAATCGGACTCAATACGATTTCCAAGTGGAATGAAAGCGCTGGCAGAATATGTCCATTCCAAAGGCTTGAAATTTGGCATATATACGGCAGCAGGAAATTGCACATGTGCCAAAGGCGATTTCCCAGCTTCGTGGGGTAATGAAGATCTCGACATTCAGACCTTTGGCTCGTGGGGTGTTGATTATGTGAAAGTTGACAGATGTAAAGTTCCCAAGGGATTTAATGAGATAAAGATACAACAATATGCTCTTTTCTCAAACGCCATTTCAAAGTATAAAAGGCCTATGATTTACAGTGTGTGTTGTCCGGGTGTTGATGCTTGTGAATGGGCTCCAAAATTTGCTCAACTTTGGCGTACAAATACGGATATAGGTCAATTTTGGTACACACCGGTACATGATAAAGCGAAGTGGTCGCACGTAGGAGTTGATGAAATTATTGACATTAATACTGATTTACGTAAATACGCTAAGCCGGGGAGATGGAATGACCCTGATATGTTGCAGGTTGGAAATGGGAATCTTACTCCGGCCGAAAACCGTGCTCATTTCTCCATGTGGGCTATGTTGGCAGCTCCTCTGATTGCAGGAAATGATTTACGCCAGATGAAGGAAACCACAAAAGAAATATTGACCAACAAAATGGTTATTGCAGTCGATCAGGATTCGCTCGGTATTCAGGCATTAAAATACAAAACCATTGATAGTATTGATGTTTGGGTAAAACCTTTGCAGCATAAAAAATGGGCGGTTTGTTTCCTCAATAGAGCAAGGACAGCCAAGATGTTGAAATACAATTGGAAAGAGCATATAATTTACGATGATTTGTCCAAAAGAGAATTTAATACTCGAAAAACAGAATATAAATTGACAGATGTGTGGACAAAAAAGCAATCGGGTACTACCAGAAAGAACCTCAATACTGAGCTGGTTTCGCACGATGTGTTGATGTTTGTATTGACTGAAAAATAAAATCTTAACAACAATATTATGACCAAACGAATAATATTTTTTGTGCTTTCTAACTTTTTTTGCATCAATTTGGTAGCACAAAATGGTGAAGGAGTAAGTGCTTCCAAACAAAATGACCCTAAAATGAATTGGTGGAAGGAAGCCAAATTTGGCCTGTTTATTCACTGGGGAATTTACGCTGTACCTGCAGGCAAATGGGGCGAAAATACCAGTTATAATGAATGGATTATGAGGTCGGCAAAAATTCCGATTGTTGAATACGCCGCCCTTGCAAAACAGTTTAATCCCACCAAATTTAATGCCGATGAATGGGTGAAAGTGGCAAAAGATGCCGGACAAAAATACATTGTGATTACAGCAAAACATCATGATGGATTTGCCATGTTTACTTCCAAAGCCAGCAATTTCAACATTGTAGATGCAACTCCATTTAAGCGTGATATTTTAAAAGAATTGGCCGATGCCTGCCGTAAACAAGGTATGAAACTTGGGTTTTATTACTCTCAGGCTCAGGACTGGCATCACAAGGGTGGTGCAGTTTGGGGTAATCAGGAATGGGACGAAACACACAAGGGAAGTATGACAAATTATATCGACAGCATAGTTGTACCGCAGGTGAAAGAGATTTTGAGCAATTATGGCGATGTGGCTGTATTGTGGTGGGATACACCAACCAATATGACGAAGGAAATGTCTCAGAAACTATACGATATCGTGAAACAATATCCTAATCTGATTACCAACAACCGTTTGGGTGCAGGAATGGGTGGCGATTTGGAAACCCCTGAACAATATGTTCCCGCCACCGGATTTCCTGGTCGTAACTGGGAAGTGTGCATGACCATGAACGGACACTGGGGCTACAATGCGTATGATGAACGTTGGAAAAGTACGACCGAATTAGTACGCAAGCTGATTGATATTTCGAGCAAAGGTGGTAATTTTTTATTGAATGTAGGCCCCACAGCTCAAGGTGTAATTCCGGAAGTTTGCCAGCAGAACCTACGTGAGATGGGCGATTGGTTAAAAATAAACGGGGAGGGAATATATGGAACGCAAGCAAGTCCATTTCCATTTTTGTCGTGGGGACTAGCCACCCGAAAAGGGCAAAATATTTATTTGCATGTTTTTTCTTGGCCAAAGAATGGAAAAATTACGATTCCGTTTTCAAATAAAATTACAAAAGCCTATTTATTGGCAGATGCAAGTACAGCATTAAAAGTTACGCCGGGGAACGGAAATTCGGTGATACAATTGCCTGGTTATGCTCCTGATAAAATTTCATCTACGGTGGTGATTCAGTTTGAAGGCGAACCCAAGGTATTACCCATTCCATCTTTGGGCAAAAAAGTAACAGCCAGTTCAACCGAAACCAACGAGATGCTTCAAAACCTGACAGATGGTGACCCAAAATCGAAATGGAGCGCCATAAAAACCGATAAATCAGCCACCTTGGATATTGACCTCGAATCAACATGTTCTATTCAATGCCTTTCGCTTGCAGAACCATGGCATCCGTGGACAGGCATCAAGCAGGAATATGAATTACAATACTTAAATGGCTCTGAGTGGAAAAAAGTAATTTCGGGAGTAACAGATGGCAGTGGAATTACCGTATTATTTGAGCCCGTGAAAGCCATTAAATTCAGATTAATTCTGAAAAATGAGAAAGAAGCACCAAAATTGAATGAATTGATATTGTTCAGGGCAGAATAAATAAGTATTTACTATTTAATGCAAAGATGATAAATGGCACATTACCACATTTATTAGCACTGCATTATTTTCTCATAACCAAAATATAATTTCTATTACTTGTTATTTTTTAATTAAACATTATGCTTACTAATAAAATCACCCGCTTATCTGTCGCATTACTTTTGGTTGTATTCTCAACCAATCTTTTTGCACAATCCATCTATCAACAAGGATGGATAGACCTGAATAAAAACGGCAAAAAAGATATTTACGAAGACCCAACTCAGTCTGTAAACAAGCGCGTGGAGGATTTATTAAGTCAAATGACAGTGAATGAAAAAACCTGTCAATTGGCTACATTGTATGGCTATGGTAGGGTGTTGAAAGATTCATTGCCTACAGCCAATTGGAAAAATGAAATATGGAAAGATGGTATTGCCAATATCGACGAGCAACTGAATGGGGTAGGCAAAGGATATAAAAGATCTTATAATTTGATTTATCCCTTTAGCAATCATGTGGTTGCCATCAATAAAATACAGAAATGGTTTGTAGAGGAAACCCGATTAGGAATCCCTGTTGATTTCAGCAATGAGGGGATTCATGGTTTGAATCATACAAAAGCCACTCCGCTGCCAGCTCCAATAGCTGTAGGTTCAACATGGAATTCGCCACTGGTTCGAAAGGCTGGCGAAATTGCCGGTCGTGAAGCCAAAGCCTTGGGATATTCCAATGTGTATGCTCCTATTTTGGATGTGGTGCGCGACCAACGCTGGGGACGAACCTTGGAATGTTACGGTGAAGACCCGTTCTTAATTGCCACACTTGGTACTCAAATGGTGAAAGGAATTCAATCGCAAGGAGTGGCATCAACCCTAAAACATTATGCTGTTTATAGTGTGCCAAAAGGCGGTCGCGATGGAAATTGTCGTACCGATCCGCATGTTGCACCACGCGAGCTGCATCAATTGCATTTATATCCTTTCAAAAAAGTGATTCAGGAAGCGCATCCTATGGGTGTGATGAGCAGTTACAACGATTGGGATGGTGTTCCGGTTTCTGCCAGTTATTATTTTATGACTGAATTGTTACGTCAGCAATATGGTTTTGATGGATTTGTGGTGAGCGACAGCGAAGCGGTAGAATATGTGAAAACAAAACATCATGTTGCCGATAGTTATGACGATGCTGTGCGTCAAGTACTTGAAGCCGGATTGAATGTACGTACGCACTTTACACCTCCAAGCGACTTTATTCTTCCCATTCGCCGATTGATTGCCGAAAGTAAAATATCCATGCAAACCATTGATAAACGTGTGGCTGAAGTATTGAATGTGAAATTTCGATTGGGATTATTTGATAAACCATATACCGAAGACCCAAAAGCGGCTGACAAGATTGTGGGAGCTGATAAAAATCAAGACTTTGTAATGGAAATGCAACAGCAATCGTTGGTACTGCTGAAAAATGACAAAAACCTGTTACCACTGGATAAAACGAAGATAAAACGCATTCTGGTAACTGGTCCTCTTGCCGATGAAGATAATTTTATGACCAGTAGGTACGGCCCCAATGGATTGAAAACAGTAACAGTTTTAAGCGGGATTAGAAACTATCTGGGTAACGCTGCAGAAGTAAGATATGCCAAAGGTTGCGAAGTGGTGGATGCAAACTGGCCTGAAAGCGAGTTGATGTCAACCCCATGGACAGAACAGGAACAAAACGACAAAAATAAAGCTGTAACGCTTGCGAATGAAAGTGATGTAATCATTGCCGTGTTGGGTGAAGATGATTTGCGCACAGGAGAAAGTCGCTCACGTTCTTCTCTCGAATTGCCTGGTCGTCAACAACTATTACTGGAGGCTCTTTATGCTACCGGTAAGCCTGTGATATTGGTCCTCATTAACGGTCAACCACTCACCATTAATTGGGCTAATAAGTATATACCCTCAATTTTAGAAGCATGGTTTCCGAGTTATCAGGGCGGTAAGGCCATTGCCGAAACGCTGTTTGGAGATAATAATCCGGGAGGCAAACTGACGGTTACTTTCCCGAAAAGTGTGGGCCAGATTGAATTGAACTTTCCGTTTAAGCCCGGTTCGCATGGCGACCAACCCAAAAACGGACCTAATGGAACAGGACATACCCGCGTTACCGGTGCATTATATCCGTTTGGTTACGGGTTAAGCTACACCACTTTTGAATATAAAAATTTGCAAGTAACACCGCTGAAACAACAAAACAAGGGTGAAATCAATGTATCGGTAAATGTAACCAATACTGGCAGCAGAAAGGGAGATGAGGTCGTACAACTTTACGTGCGTGATAAAGTCAGCAGTGTGATAACCTACGATTCACAGCTACGTGGATTTGAGAGAGTTCCACTAAATCCAGGCGAAACCAAAACAGTGAAATTCACCTTAAAACCTGAAGATTTTGAACTGCTTGACAAAAATATGAATTGGGTAGTTGAACCCGGTAAGTTTGAAATAATGATAGGAGCAAGCTCGGAAGATGTTAAATTAAAAGCAGGAAATTGAATTGGTTTTATAAATAATCAAAACAGTATTTCAAATAAACGAATCACATTCAATAAAAAAATTCAAACCTCAAATATTAATTTTAAAACAACAAAAATCATGAAAACACTAAAAATCACAGTAATTGCAAGCATTTTATTTTTTGCTGCAAATTTCTCATTGTCAGCACAAAGTACAGCTACAGCTCCAGCAGAAACACCAAGTTGGATAATTAAACAAGCCAAAGAGTACGTGGCAAAATTCAAAGACGAATTAAAACTGACGCCAGCCGACTCAACTATTTTTACAGATGAGTATATTAGCAGGACTGTTAAAACCTCAGCTGCTTACAAAACTGCTACAACTCCCGAAGAGAAAAAGGAAGCGGTTGATGTTTGTATTAAGGAGTATTTCCAATCCTTGAAAAGTAAAATATCTCCTGCTTTGTACAGTAAATACATGGCTTTCTTAAGTCGACCAAAAAGCAATTGATGAATTAACACCATCAAATAAATACTATATATAACGAATTAATTAATCTGACATAATAATCTGTAATGTATTAATTTACAAGATGAAGCGTCTTGATTCTTGGTTCTTGATTCTTCCGGTCTATATATTATAACTATCGTATTTCTCATTTTAATGATGAATTTAAAGGAAGTATTATATATATGGAATGGACATCAAGTACATCTTGTCAATTAACAATCAATTAACAATCAATAAATATTTTAAAATCTCAAATATTAATTTAAAAACAACAAAAAGAATGAAAACAACAAAAATCATAGTAATTGCAAGCATTTTATTTTTTGCTGCAAGTTTCTCATTGTCAGCACAAAGTCCAGCTACAACTCAATCGGAAACACCAAGTTGGATAATTAAACAAGCCAAAGAGTACGTGGCAAAATTCAAAGACGAATTAAAACTGTCACCAGCCGACTCAACTATTTTTACAGATGAGTATATTAGCAGGACTGTTAAAACCTCAGCTGCATACAAAACTGCTACAACTCCCGAAGAAAAAAAGGAAGCTGTAGATGTTTGTATTAAGGAATATTTCCAATCCTTGAAAAGTAAAATATCTCCCGCTTTGTACAGTAAATACATGGCTTTTTTAAGTCGACCAAAAAGCAATTGATGGTTTTTAAATTAATAATTTAAATTTATATTTTATGAAAACAAAAATAATATTGTCTATCATTTTGGCATTGCAGGTAACAAGCATGTCTGCTATATCATATACATGGACTGGCGCATCAAGTACAGCTTGGAATTTAGCTGCTAACTGGTCATCATCGGGAGGAACATATCCAACTTCAGTATCCGATGATGTGACTATAAGTTCTGCTTCACCAGTGTCTATAGTTTTAGGTTCTGCTACCACAGTGAATAATATTACCTTTTCGGGTGGAAGTACAGTTGGTTTTACAGGAACTTTTGCACTTACTACCACTAACATGACCATTTCCAGCAGTCAGGTAGCATTTGTGGATAATGTGCTAATTAACAGCAGCTTGAGTTTTGAAGGCACAAATCCACGACTAACACTTAATGCTGCTAGTGGAGGTAAGTATTTGACACTTGGAAATGGCAGTACTTTCATATTAAGCGGCAATAGTTCAACTAATTATATAGATGGTAATTCATCTGCAGATTTTAGATTCAATACCACTAGTCCATTAACGGTATATTTCAAACCCGCTGCAAGTACAACTTATTATGCTTTAACTCCTACGCAAGGTTTAATTACTTTGGGAACAAATGTTAAGGCTACTCGTATTGCTTTTGGTCCGAATGCCAGTAATTACACTCAAGGATTAATATTAGGTGGTAATACATTAACTGTAAATGCCGTGAGTTCAACAACCAGCTCATTCAATGCTCAAACCAATTATCAAGGGATTGATGCAAGTTCTCCAGGGTCTAAAGTTGTAATTTATAATACGATTGTCTCCAATTCCACTTTCTTAATTTATGGTAGCGTATCAAGAATTTTTAAGTCAGGTGTAACCATTGATAATTTAGAAATAAATTCTACAGCCAATACTTTTACCACCGGTTTTCCTTTAACCGTTAATAATCTAACACTTACAGCTGGAATACTAGGAAATAGTACGAACAATATCACGATAGCGAACGGTGGTTCTATTACCCGTACTGCAGGTGCTTTGGCAGCTGCTCCGGTATTTGGTGCAATTGCAAGTGATAGAGTAAATGTAAATATTGCTGCCACATGTACTTCTGATAATGAATTATTGGGAACTACAGGTGGTATTGGAACATTAACTATATCTGGTACTTCGGTTTATACCTATAATCCTACTTCTAATGTAACAATAAACACTGGATTGGTCTTAAGCGGTACAGGTACAGGTGCTTTAACTATAAGCAGTGCTAAAACATTAATCATGGCAAATGGCTCTACTATAACTAGAAGTGCTGTAAATACCTTGGTTAATAATGGCAATGGTATTCAATATGGAACGCAAGCATCTGACAGAGTAAATCTAACTTACGGTGCTTCCTTATCACCTTCCATTGAAGCTTCGGGTACTACTGGCGGCATTGGAACATTGACAGTGAATGATGGAAAAACATTGACATTGGTAGCTGGAAATACATTGACAGCCGATAATGTGGTAGTGGGTAATGGTGTTTCTGGAATATTGACCTATCCAAATTCAACTTCAGTAACAACTTTGAATGTAAATAATAATGTTACAGTCAATACCGGAGCTTCATTCACTTGCGGTACGCAAACAGCTGCGGTTACTCATTTGTTGAATATGGGTGGTAATATTACCAACAACGGAACTTTTACTATGGTTACTACTGCTGGTTCAAAAATGGTTGACGTTACCTTAAATGGCACTACAAATCAAAATCTATGTGCAGCAACCTTTAATAATCTGACCCTAAATAATACTTCAGGCGCAAATCCTGGAGTTACATTAACTGCCAACATTACAGTAAATAATATATTGACTTTAGGTAATGGGAGCAGTGGTAGTATTTATTTTGGTGGTGCTTTTACAATTGCAACTAAACAGATGATTATCAATAATTGGCAGGCAACATTTGTGGATCATGTTACAATAAATAGCGGTCTTACTTTTTCGGGTGAAAACTCACGTTTGACCTATAATGCTAGTGCTGGAGGTAAAATATTGACCTTTGGAAATGGTAATACTTTTACATTAAGCGGTAACAGTGCCACCAATTATATAGATGGGAATACAAATGCATCATTTACATTTAACTCAGCAAATCCGTTAACCGTTTATTTTAATCCTGCTACCACATATTATGCCATTAATCCTACACAAGGCTTAATTACTTTGGGGACAAGTGTAAAAACTCAGAGAATCAAATTCGATACGAATGCAGGTAATCTTTTTCAGGGTTTAATATTAAACGGTAATACGCTAATAATCAATGCTGTGAATGGAGCAAACCTTACATTTAATACAACTTCTAATAGTTCAGCTATTGATGCAAGTGTCACAGGATCAAAAGTCGTTATTTATAATACTATTGCCTCTACTGCTACGAGTTTCTTTAATAACACTACAGGATATATTTTCAAATCGGGAGCTACCATTGATAATTTAGAGATAAATACTTCGGGCACTTTTATCACTGGATATCCATTGACAGTTAAGAATTTAATACTGACTGCAGGCAAAATAAGCACAGGTTCAAATATCTTAACAGTTGAAGCGG
>Ga0247844_1001546_pt1 | contig 41839 bp, 11 predicted proteins | sample LaCtaG_FD_192421 | JGI IMG/M metagenome (GOLD analysis project Ga0247844, IMG submission 192421) | Freshwater microbial communities from meromictic Lake La Cruz, Castile-La Mancha, Spain - LaCruzMarch201714.5m_1 | ecosystem: Environmental > Aquatic > Freshwater > Lake | place: Spain: Castile-La... | reverse complement strand
AAATTTTCCTCTAAGATAATGATTTTCAGGGAATTAAACAAACATCTTAACACTTATTTTCTTGAATATAAACACTTTATACTAACAATGAATTATGGAGTCTCTACTCCTGATTCGCATTATTAATAATAGAGCAATCTACAAAAAAAAGCTTTTGATAGGAAATGTAGAGCATTAAAGATTACCGATGAACCTTTAAATTTTAGTCAAAAACTGGAGTTTGACCCTGATTATCGGATAATTATTTTATTTGCTACAAAACAAGACGCAAAACTCGAATGTCGACAATTCAGCAAATTACAAATCACTAAATGAAAATGGATTGAAAGCTCAGCGCAAGACATCTATCATATTAAAAAAAATACTGTCAATCAGGGCTTTAATTTAATCCGAATCAAATATTGATTTCACAACACACCTTCTAACTGAATTACATCCAAACAAAACACGAATTGAGTGTTCAATTTAAAATACCACACAGTACTATTTTAATTATTTTCCTACTTTATTTATTGCTACAAGCGACTTATAATCAGTATGACAATGTACGTTTTAGGCTATTAATATGTACGTTTTGGACGGTTTTTATGTACGTTTTGGACTGTTATGTTTTTCAATCAGTTGTAATTTTGACAATCAAATCTATGGATTTTGATCCATGGCTATAATATTGAATATAATAAACAAGAAAAACAAACCATTAAATATTTAGGTTATGAAAACTCTACACATTATCACTTTGCTTTTGAATAAGCTATGCAATCAAAGAAATTCTTGTTTTCAAAAAAAACAACAAGTGTCATTAAGCAAGATGAACGGCTTAATATTTATGTTTATTCTGTTATTTTCAACGCAGACATTTGCGATTACTTTCGATACAAAAAAATTAACACATTTGAATGTAATACAACCAACTGGCAATGATTCTTATGATAATTTACAATTCTCTATAATGGTATTAAATCAGAGCAATACTGATGATGGTATGAGAGATTTCAATCTATATATTGTTGAAGACAACGGTACAGAAACATTAATCCTGAATATGAATAATAAGGATTGTATACATGATGGAATAGCTTTAGATGCCTTTACGCCTGTAAATTCCTATACAACTGGTTTTATCAACAATACCAAAAATTTAGTGAAACTAAATTCAATCACCAACATCAATTTCAGTTGGTCTTTTCCTCAACGATTAATTTCAAAAACATTCAAACTTAGAATGAGATTTATCTGGGATATAAATCTGGATAATAAAGGTGATTTAGAAACAATGTACACTAATGAAATAACCACTCCTAAATATATTCCAACCACACCTACACTTTCGTTTACCCCTACTACATTGTCAAATCTAACCTTTGGCTGGACTGGTGCTAATACAACTATGCTTACAAGAATGATTATTTACTCCGATAATCTATGTACAAAAAAAATTGACTCAGTAGATGTAGCTATACCACCAACAGCAGCAGGTACATATATTAGCAAAATAGCAGTTCCTGATTTATCAAAGGAATTTAAATACTACGTAAAGCAAATATACATTCAAAACAGCCCTATTTCAGGTTCGATTGCCAAACGCTATGAAAGTGCAGCAATAACGGTTACAAATACCGGATATAAATCCATAACAGCCCTAACAGGTAATTATATTGCAGCTGAACAAAAAATCAATTTAAATTGGGCGGCTTCAAATACAAACGGTTCTGATGTGCGTTATCATATTAAACGTGATGGCGTTTTTATTACAGCATCCGGAGGACAAACAGGATTGATGTTCGATGATTTTACAACAAGTACTATTAAAAACTGGTCGACATATAACTACACCGTTATAGCTGTACCCACCGGTTGTTCAAAAGATTATCCATTTCCCGGCATGAGTGCACCTTGTACTGTTAAGACTTCACCGACATTCCCATCACAGGCAGATTTTGATTTTAAGTTGGTAGCACATCCTACTGTAGGCTTAATTAAGCCCTATATGACATTAAGTTGGGACCCCAGTAAATGGGTTTCTCAAAACGTTGTAAAACTTTATCACAAGAGTTCTACCGATGCAGACTTTTCCCTTGTGGGCATTATGACCCCTGACTCAAAGACTTACAATGACATTAGCAGCTACATTGTAGACAACTCCCAACATAGTTATTACTTGGAAGTAACTATTTTTGACAATTCACATATATATAAATCACAAACAGAAAGTGGTTCGGTTGAAAATACGGTAGCTTTCAAAAGCTTTAAAGCGAGTAAGAATACAATTGGTGACCGCATACAGTTAACTTGGGAAATTGACCGCCTAGATTTGTGCGACCGATTTGAAATATACCGCTCTTATATTAAAGATTCAACTGGTATAAACTCTACCCCCGAGCTGATTCAACAACTTTCGGCTCAAACAGTTTATAATACTTTTGATGATATGACTGCAACCGCTGGAGTTATTAATACATACAATATAAAAGCTTACAAAACTGGTGCAGATAAAATTAAACGTACTACATCGTCGCCAAAGGATATCATCGGATTCAGAATGCCCGTAGGGACTGTTACTGGACGCATTACCTATGGAGGTGGCACCGCAGTAGGCGGGGTGTCTCTGTATGTCAATAGCTCAAAATTGGATGACAATATGCTATACAAGAGCATTGAATTTAAGGGGACAAATTCACAAAAAGGAGCAGTGGCATTAACTAAACTTCAACATGGTTGTGACTCAACAGGGTTTACTTTTCAAACCTGGCTGCTTTCAACTCGTCCTAAATTATACACTCCCATTTTTGAGGTAAATAAGGAGTATTCCATTGGAATACAAAATGACAGTGTGTTACTATATATTGGCTACACAGATTATAGTACGCCAAAGCTTGTATTAGATTTGGAGTCTTCTAAAATAGCCGCAAATACCTATTTTCACCTATCGGCAAGTCTTGGGAGCAACGATAGTATAAAACTGTACATTAACGGCCAATTAAAAAAAACGGGGAAACTTACGCAGAAAAGAACCTGTTTATTTATAGATGAAGTACTTGATAGTTCTACGGGTGACGTAAAAACTGCCAGAACAAAAAGCTATATTGCCAATACCACCGATGCGACTCAAGTCAACGTAAGTCCTTATAATGGTAAAATTGATGATGTGCGATTGTGGAGTATGGCACTTGCAAATAATGTAATTGCTGAAAATTACAATCATTACCTGGGTGGAAATGAAACCGGATTAATAGGTTATTGGCCACTCGACGAAGGTGTAAACAGAAATGCATTCGACTGTTCAAAAACAGATAATAAACCGAATGAACACCACATTGATTTTACTTCAGCCTATACATCAACTATTGTTCCTATCCAAAGCCAGTTATCAATTAAAGGAATAACAGACAATGATGGAAATTATATCATACGTGGCATTCCATTTAGCGGAACTGGTTCTACTTATTCAATTCAGCCAATTAAAGGTACCCATAAATTTGAGCCCACTCAATTGGTGCGTTATATATCACCATCCAGCCTGGTACATAATAGTTCTGATTATACCGATAAATCATCTTTCCCTGTAAAAATCAAGGTGAAATACAGCAACACAAATTACCCGGTTACGGGGGTTATGTTTTATGTAGATGAAAATCCGTGTTCAATTGAAAATAAATTGGTTACAACAGCCTCACAGCTTACTACTGATAATACACGAACAGATGAATTTAAAACTATTGATGTGGGAGAATGTGTGATAGATGTTCCTATTGGTGAGCATTATATCCGTGCCGAATTGGCGGGTCATAGTTTTGAAAACAAAGGAAGATGGCCGGCAATCGGCAAACAAATTTTCAATGAGAATTCGGTTAAAGTCATCGAATTTGCTGATACAAGCCTTGTTACCGTGGTAGGTCGTGTTGTTGGAGGAGCTGTCGAAAATTCATATCCAATAGGTTTTAAAAACAGCGATAACCTGAGAAATCATAATAGCCATGCAAATATAGGTAAAGCTTTGATTATCATGGAACCTTCTGTACTTAAAACCTATAGGTTGAATGATACTGATTTTAATATAAGTCAGACATTATCAGCTTCTGAGGCAATTAAATTCGGAAACGTCGCTACATTCAAGAAATTGAGTAGTCAGGTTCATATAATGACCGACCCTGAAACTGGCGAATACATGGTAAAACTGCCACCGATACAATGGGATATCATGAGTGTAAATACAGCCTCTGATGCACAATATTCGAATTGGACGTCTATAATACCCAATATTCAATCATTTAATACAAGTACTTTGATTAGTGCTTTTGATACAGCCAAAATAATTGAGACCAATAAAGTTGATACCTTTAAGTATAATGTTAAGAAATCGTTTACTCATACTGCACCAACTGTTATTGAAGTAAGAGATGCCTACACGGGTAGTGTTGCCTATGGTGAATCGGAGTGGCATGTTACTTCACCAGGAGAAACTGAAGTAGTCAGACCATTATATACCATCGGCACGAGTACTGCTCCAAAAACTGTAGACTATACATACGGAAAAACACCTGCTAATCCAATGGGGAAACCAATTTTTGCACAGGGTAAAACTTATGCTTTAAAAATTAGCGCTTTTGAAAGTTATACACATCCTGAAGGATTAACTTCTATGATACAGTATGCCAAAGTTCCGCACAAAGGTGATACAATAACAGTGACCAATGAAATCGGAATATTAGTAAAGAAAATTATACCTGATGCAAGCGACCCGATTGCAACCCATGTAATGAAACTTGACAACAATGGACAGATAAATTATATATTCAAGGCCGGTTTTCCCAATTTGGCAGATATAAATTCTGGTTTGAGCATGAACATCTCATTGTCAAATGGAACAGGGAAACCTATTGTATGGAATGAGATGGGTAACTTCAGGGGAATTGTGGCAGGTTGTGAGCCAATAGCAGGAACAAATTTTGTTACCAAAGGTCCTGTTTACCCATTGGTTGTATTGCGTGACCCACCGGGTTCAAACAGTTATGCATATATGGAAACAGGCACTACATTGTCTTATTCATTTGTAGATAAATCTGTTATTAATGGAAACAATTCTGGATCTATCACTATGAAGATTGGTCCAGAGATTGAAACCGCTGTAGGTTTAGGATTTATGGTGATGGCTGATGTTAAAAGCGTTAGTGACACAAAAATTGGTTTAGAAGGTGAAACCTCTAGTTTTACAGGAAAAACAGGCACAAAAACATTAACAACCAAAGAACGGATACAAACTTCAGCTTCGCCCGATTTTGTGGGTTCCAATGCAGATGTTTATATCGGAATATCTACTAATACGTATTATTGTGAGAGTAAAGAACTGAATATACAAAAAAATGGTCTTGAAATTAACACAATAAATACTGGTAGTATTGGTGGTGATACTGAATTCCGGTTTAGCCAGAATGAAATAGTTACTGCACAAATTCCTAAGTGGAAACAAATTTTGAGGGAACAACTTGTTACAGTTCTGGCAGATAATCTCACTTCAGCAAAAAACGATTATCAGACACTTGCCAACGATAATAAAAAAAACTATTACCTTACAACTTCAAGTCCATCAAATCCGAATTTTGGAATGTTAAAAAGCTATACTATAATAAGACCAACTACTAAAACGAATTTACCAGATACTATAGAAACTATTGTAACCACAATTGCTAGTTGGGAAAATACAATAAGTAAAAATGAAGAACAAAAAAGAAAAGCAACAAGCAATACAGATTATGTGAAAACCAATATCTCGTTTGATGCTGGTGTTTCGGTAGAACGCGCTTATACCTATACCGATAACAAGGGAACTACCTCGGGTGCCACCGATAAAACTATGGCAGTTTTAGGTTCTTCAACTGGATTTACTCTTAATGGCATTGGTTTTCAGGGTGATTTGGAAACAAAAATTGGCGGAGGTACTGACAATCAAAACAATTCAAGCACTGAAAATACAACCACTTTTGGTTATGTATTATCAGACCCTGATGCTGACAACCGTTTTGCGGTGAATGTGTATAAAAATAAGTTTTTGGATACCAGCGAAAGTAATTTGCCAAACTTCACAGATAGGTATGTAGAAAGTTCGTTAGGTAGTTATATTTTCGAAATAGCAGGTGGTCAATCATCTTGCCCCAATGAAGTGGCTGATTTATCACTTTATTACAAAGAAAATAACAAAGAAGTACAACTGGCAAATGGTACAACTCCACTTGATGCTCCTTACATAAACATTCCGAGTTACACTAAAACGGATATTCCTAATGGGAAAGATGCCACCTTTAGTCTTGAATTGGGAAATAAGTCTATCATTCAAACACCACGTGCTTATATGCTTTCAGTAGATGACAAATCGAATCCTTATGGTGCTGTAGTGTCGGTTGATGGTACGCCATTGACTGTTGGTAGGATATTTTATGTAACACCTGGTCAAACGCTTGAAAAAACGCTTACATTTCATCAGACCAGACTTGATGTGTTGGATTATAAGAATATAAAATTAAAATTCTCATCTATTTGTGATATAATAACCAAAACACAGAACATTAATGTGACTTATGTTCCTTCTTGTAGTGATTTGGAAATTGCATTGGATAGGCAAATTATAAATACTGAGAATCCAGATCCATTGAATGTCACATTTAAAAACTTTAATCAGGAATATGCTAGCTTCCTTGGACTTCAACTGGAATACAAATTGGACGGCGATACCAAGTGGACGTCAAAAGTATTTGCAAAGGATAAGAGTGCAGAAACGTCATTAAAGACGGTGAATATAAGCAACGATATGTTAATTCCTATTGGGGTCAATGGTTTAACAAGTACATTTGACTATAAACTTTCATTTGATGGTTTGATTGATGGAAATTATAAAGTGAGAGCTAAAACACTGTGCAGTAATGGAACTCAACCTCCGATTAATAATATAACATCTGAGTTTAGTGTAATTAAGGATTTGGTCAGACCAATGGCTATGGGAGTTCCTTCACCAGTGAACGGTATTTTAACGCCCGAGACAGAAGTGTCTGTTACATTCAACGAAAACATCCAAACCAGCAAATTGATACCTGGTAACTTTGAAGTGAAAGGAGTTTTGAATGGTGTACCTTTGCAACATGCTGAAGGTCTTTCTCTCGATGGCACAGCCAAGTCGCAGGCATTTACAGAATCGTTAATAAGTTTACAGAATGGTTCATTCTCTATTGAAGGTTGGGTTCGAACTGCTACAGATTGTTCGAATTATGGCAACTTATTTACAATTGGAACAGGCTCTGATATGGTGTCTTTGTACATGAAGAAAGACGGTATGGATTTAAGAGTAAACGATGTGTCGGTTAGTTCTAATACAATTACTGCTAAATCTGACTGGCAATATGTGTCAATGGCCTATGATATAATTAGTCAGACAATCACCGTCAATTTGCTAACAAGCAGTTCAACGGAGCTGGTCATTTCAAAAAAACTCACTTTGCCAGTTAATCCTGTTGGAAGGTTATTTGTTGGAACTGGATTTAAAGGTAATATCCATCAAGTTGCGGTATGGTCTGAATTTAGGACCATGTCAGATTTGAGTGATATGAACACAACAAAAACAGGAACTGAAAGTAATTTGATTGCTTATTGGCCAATGGATGAGGCATCGGGAACAATAGCAGCTGATAAAGCGAACAGTAGAAATATGACTATAAATAGTTCGTGGTTTATCGACCCAAATGGAAAGTCAACAATCTACAATGGCGAAAACCAGTCAACAATTATAAAACCAACTTATAACCAGTTCACCAGCAATGATAATTTCAGTTTGGAATTTTGGTTTAAAGGCAAATCTCAAGCCAATGCTACCATGTTTTCGTGTGGAAAAGGCGATACAGATTTAAAACCAATGGAAAAGTTGTCGGTTGGATTCAACAGCAAAAAAGAATTGTGCTTGAACTCAAAAGCAATCAGTTATGTGATACCTAATGCATTTGTTATTGATACAGTTTGGCATCATTTTGCATTGAGTGTACTCAGAGGCGGTAATACCAATGTATATGTGGATGGGTTACAAAAACTTCAATTATCATCCAGCAAAATAGGGGGAATGTCTTCTGATCAAATATCGTTAGGATCACGCACTTATACAGACAGTACGTTGGTAAGTGGAAAATACACCTATAAAACTACTCAAGATCAATATTTCATTGGTGCACTGGATGAAGTCAGAATTTGGAAAAGTTCACTCACTTCAGAAAATATTAAATTGGATATGCACTCCAGACTAACTGGAACTGAAGCCGGTTTAATAGCATATTATCCATTCGAAACACCTGCCACTGGTGGTATAACTACTTTTTCTAAGAAAGACTTTTCAGTGACAAATGCAGTAGATGCAGAATCAACTGCTTTAGAAAGTGTCAATACGCCAGGCATTAAAATTCCAAGAGCAAAGGAAGATGTAAGTTATTCTTACACGGCGAGTGATAATAAAATAATTTTCATTATCGATGCTTCGTATGCAAAAACTGAAAACTGCAATCTTGAATTTGCAGTAAAGACAGTGTATGATTTAAATGGAAATATGCTTAAATCGCCTATTAAATGGACTGCTTTTGTGAATAACAACAGACTAAACTGGGAAACAGAAACAGTTTCAATCACAAAACAAGTGTTGGAAGCTGCCAGTTTTAAAGCCACAATCGTAAACAAATCTGGGAAATACGAAAACTATATAATTGATGGTTTGCCAAGTTGGTTATCGGTAGACAAATCTTCAGGCAGATTGAATCCGTTGGAAAAAACTGAGTTGACTTTTACAGTTGACCAAGCGACCAATATTGGATCTTATGAAACTCGAGTAACGCTTACAGGGAATAATGGCATCAAAGAAATGTTACCTGTTTCATTGAAAGTTACCGGCCCTCGTCCCGATTGGACAGTGAATCCTTACGGCTCTGAGACTAGCATGAATGTAGTTGGTCAGATAAAGATTGGTGGCGTTTATCAGGAGGACAAAGAAGATATTTTGGCAGCATTTATGGGTACGCGTTGCGTGGGGCTAGCAAGTCCTCAATTTGATAAAATAAACAATGGATATTATTTGTACATGGATATTTACGGAAACGAGGCAGACAATAACCAAGTGCTCACCTACAGTTTGTGGGATGCTGGAACAGGCAGAATATATCCTGGAGTTGACAAAGATGCAAGTTTAGGCAGTTTTACTGCAGGGGCAATGATTGGAACTTTATCAGAACCAATAACATTCAATGCAACGGACAAAGTAGAGCAACAGTTGAGTCTAAAACAAGGATGGAATTGGTTGTCGACCAACGTAGTGAGCACAACACCTAGCTTGATAGATCAATTAAAAGTGGGTGTTGGCACCATTGGCGAACAACTAAAATCGAGAATAGATGGGTACATAGATTACAGTAATGGCGGGTGGTATGGCTCTCTTCAATCGTTGAATCAAAAATCGATGTACATGCTGAAAACAAATGAAGCCAAGACCCTAAAAATGGTGGGCGCAATGGCCAAACCAGCCGATTTTAGAATTACTATAAATAAAGGTTGGAGCTGGATAGGATATGTACCGTCATTTGTGGCACCACTGAAGGAGGCCTTGAGCGGACTTACTCCAAATACTGGTGACCAAATTAAGGGTCAGGTGGGATTTGCAAGTTACTCGGGAACTGCTTGGTATGGCAGTCTACAATACATGATGCCTGGACTTGGGTACATGTATAACAGTAAAGATACCACCAGTTTTAAATATCCAGCACAATACCTTTCTCTGTCGAAAATAAATAGTGAAAGTAACGAAACAGTAAATATGAAATGGCCAGTGGATGCCAACAAATATCAAATGAGTATGACCGTTACGGGCGTTGCTGCTATCAACAGCAGTGAGGTTGCTAACGCTGACATGCAATTAGGTGTATTTGTAGGTGACGAATGTCGTGGAACAGTAGTACTTAAATATGTTGATACTTATAAACGCTATATGGCATTCTTGATGGTTTGGGGCAATATGGACGATGTGAACAAAAAAATCACATTCAGAAGTTATGACCCAACCAACAGCCAGGAACTTATTGCAGTTGACCAGTCACTTTCATTTGTGCCCGACAACATTACAGGTTCTCCAGCTAGTCCATATCGAATTAGCTTTATTACATCGGGCAATGCTCAGGTAGATATGAATAAGTTGAAAGTGTATCCAAATCCTGTAACTGACATGTTGCACTTCGATTATAACCCTAGTGGCATTCAACAACTAGAAGTGGTGGATAATATGGGACGGATTCTATTTAATGATACACATGTGATGAAAAATTCAATGAATGTTGGCAATTTGGTTCCTGGCGTGTACACGCTTCGCATCAAGTACAATGGGAATTTGAGCAATCATTTGTTTATTAGGAAGTAAGTGAGCATTTATAGAAGAGGCGTACTTTAAATACAAGTTGCCTCTTCTATAATTATTTTTGTTGTTATCTGGAAAAAGAGACACCTAATATCATCTACGTCTAATTTTTGCATAAACTCAAAATTCAGCAATTACCAACAGTATATAAAACCACTTTCAAAAAAAAATAGCTGAAATGAAAAGCCGTAAAATAAAACATATATTTGCCAATTTGAAACAAAAATATATCTCATTGGCAATGTTTGTACTGTCTATTTGTATAGTGGGATTTACTGGACAGGTTTCAGCTACAACTCGTAATGCAGCATCAGAGGCTGACTTTAATACTGCATATACCAGTTCGGTTGCAGGAGACATCATCAATTTGAGCTCGAATATCATTTTTACAAGTGAAAAAACGATTTCAAAAACAATTACAATCAATGGAAATAGTTTCACAATAGCTGTACCTGTACTAGGGCTGGATGATAATGGATTAGCCTTATCGGGTGCATCGAACTATCGAGTTTTTACAGTTTCAGCAAGCGTTACTTTGACTATCAACAATTTAAATCTTAAAGGCGGAGCTATTAGCTCTGGGTATGGTGCTGTAATTAATGTTTCATTAAGTGGCGCATTATATCTAAACAACTGCGTGTTAAGCAATTCTAGCAATCCAAATTCGAGTGGTGGCGCAATTGGAAATTCAGGAACTGTTTTTTTAAACAAAACAAGAATTTGTAGAAACTCTGCTAATAGTGGTGGTGGCTTTATTAATTTACCATCATCATCTATGTTTATTGAGAATTGCTCAATAACTGATAATAATACAACCAGTTGGGGGGGTGGTGGAGGTGAAAACCAAGGATTGCTATATATAAACAATTCTACAATAGCTAACAATCAGTCGTCAGAATTGGGAGGTGCGCTGAACAATTATGGTGCTACAAGCAAAACATACGTATTAAATAGCTCAATAACAGGTAATGTTGCTTATGGAGGCACTGATTTAAAAGGTGGAGGGATTGCTAATAATGGTGGTACCATAACTGCTATAAATACACTTTTTGCATACAATTACCACATTTCCGGGGGAACAACTTCATCGCCTACATCTTATGAGTTAGACGATGTAGTTGCACGCTCTTTGCAAAACCAAGTGAATCTTATCTATTGTATTTACCATGCGGCTCTACCAATAGGAACTGTCAATTTGGGCAGTATTAAGTATAATGGGTTACAAGATGGAAGTGATAACACAATTTTTACGGGCGGATTAGTCGATAAAATCACAAATAGTTTAGGGGTTAAAATTGGAACAGCTTCAATTTTCAAGCCTAATTTATATCTGATAAATGGCACTCAAGCACCTACATTAAAAACAGGAAGTTTCCTCATGGCCAATAAAGGTACCCAAACTCGATTTGCCAATAATGCGAACGTGAGCCCTGTTGTAGCATATTATAATTTGACTACTCTTCAGTGGGTGAATACTATTGGAACTAGTACTACGGGGCAGTTGGTAAGCACAGATCAGGTGAACTCAACCCGTTACCATCCACCATTTATTGGAGCAATTGAAATTGGCGTTCCAACTTTATCTATATCATCATCAACAGCTAAAGTAGCAAAAAACATCAACAGTATTGTCACAGTAGATGTAACTTCAAATACTACATGGACTGCATCTTCCAACCAAAGCTGGCTATCAGTAAACTCAGGATCAACAGGGAATGGAACATTGATGTGTACTATAACTTCTCTAAATCCAACTATTTCAACCCGTTCGTCCATTGTAACAATTTCTGCCGCCGGACTTGCTAATCAAACAGTGACAGTGACACAAGCAGCAGGCGATGCCACTTTATCGGTTTCGGCTAGTACAGCTGGCGTTGCAAAATCAATAGGCAGTACTTCAAGTGTCACCGTAACTTCCAACAGTTCATGGACAGCTGCATCGAATCAAGATTGGTTAACCGTCACTTCGGGAGCTACAGGCACTGGTACGCTTACATTTACCATTAAATTTACCAATCCAGAAATAATAACACGCTCGGCAACAGTTACTTTAAAAGCCAATGGTGCAGCAAATCAAATTGTTACTGTAACACAATCTGCAGGAGATGCTACTTTATCGGTTGGGGCTAGTACAGCTGCCGTTTTAAAAACATCTGGAAGTACAGCAAGTATTTCCGTCATTTCAAACAGTACCTGGACAGCTACTTCGGATCAAGACTGGTTGACCCTAACTCCAGAGACTACAGGTAATGGCACACTTACCATCACCACTACAACTGCCAATCCATTTATAACAACCCGGTTTGCCACTGTTACAATCAAAGCAACAGGGGCGGAATATAAAACGGTAATCGTAACTCAAGCACTTGGTGATGTCGCTTTTTCGGTTTTGGCTAGTACAGCTGACATAGATGCCAATGCCAATAATTCGGCATCGATAAATGTGAATTGCAATATATTGTGGACAGCGACTTCCAACGCAAGTTGGTTAACGATTGGTGCCATTACAGCTGGCAGTAACCTACTCACGGTTTCTGCAACAAATACCCTAGAAGCTTCCCGGCAGGCTATCGTAACCATTTCTGCTCAAGGTTTTCCCACCAAAACTGTAACTGTAACCCAAGCATGGGGAGCGAATACCAATAAATTTCAATTAAACATGACCGTTACGGCCATTGCCTCTATTAATGACATAGAAATTGGCAATAGTAATTTTCAATTGGCTGCTTTTATTGGAGAAGAATGCAGGGGGGTTGCAAAATTACAATATGTTGATGCATTAAAGCGATATTTGGCTTTTATGATGGTGTGGGGCAACAAAGACGATATGAATAAGATGGTTACTTTTAAAAGTTTAAATCAGACAAATAACATTCAACTTGCTGCAACAAATACTACACTTGCTTTTATGCCCGAAAGTAGAAGCGGCTCACCGGCAAATCCTTACGCCGTTAATTTCGTACAAGACGAAGCAAGTTATGGCGCTATTCTGGTTACGCCTGGAGGTTTATCCAAAGCAATAAAAAATGCAGGATTAGACATAAATAGCCTCACAAGCTTAAAGCTTATTGGTAGTATTGATGCACGCGATTTTAAAACGATGCGTGACAGTGTACCTTTATTGGCAGATTTGAATATGAGCGGGGTAACAATAGTGGGATATACTGGACCCTTAGGCACCAGAAGCACTGACAGTTATCTTTATCCAGAAAATGAAATTTCAATCAATGCATTCTTGGGCAAAATAAAATTGAAAACTGTAATTATGCCACTTTCCGCTAAATCTATTGGTGATGAAGCTTTTTCTGATTGCACTGGATTGTCATCAATTACAATACCATCTTCAGTAACAACTATAAACTATAGAGCGTTTTATAATTGCAAAGCATTGACAACGTTTATCACTCCAGCTTCCTTGATAACTATTGGGAATATTGCCTTTTATAATTGCACTGCATTGACATCGTTTACAATTCCTGCCTCAGTTACTTCCATTGGCATTTATGCATTTTTTGGCAATAAATGTATCATTACCGTAGCTGCAAATAATGCAGCTTATTCGAGTATCGATGGTGTCCTTTTTGATAAAAATCAGACTACGCTCTTCTTCTGTCCTATTTCTAAAACTGGTACTTATAGTATGCCAGCTACAGTTACAACCATTAAAGCATCTGCATTTTCTGGTTGTACTGCCATTACTGGATTGCTGACTATTTCGTCATCTGTTACTAGCATCGAAGAAAATGCTTTTTTGGGTTGTAAAGGATTAACATCGGTAATACTACCCTCTTCTGTTACAACACTTACAAATTGGGTTTTTTCTGAATGTACAGGATTGACCTCGGTAACACTTCCACCTACACTTAAAACTATCGGCGCATATTCTTTTTATTTATGTAGTAGTTTAACTACATTTTCAATACCAGCATCTGTAACGTTTATTAAAGAATCAGCTTTTTACTTTTGCAATAGTTTGCAATCAATCATATCTTATTCAACGCTGCCTCCTAGTTTGGAAGCTAAAGCTCTAAATTTCTATACGGCTGCTTGCACTTTACATGTACCGGGCGGATCTTTAGCTGCTTACGAAGCTGCATTGCAGTGGACGGATTTTACTATTCAAGAAGGGTTAATAAGTCCGACCATAAATACTGACCCAATAACAGTTTTTGGCGCAACTACTGCCACAATAAATGGAAAAATAACGGATATAGGAGATACCAAAATAACGCAACATGGTGTGGTGTGGAGTACAAGTCCAAATCCAACAATAGCACTAACTACCAAAACAACACAAGGAGAACTATTAAGTATTGGAACCTTTGCTGCTGAAATGACGGGATTAGCACAGAACACATTGTATTATATAAAAACCTATGCTACCAATGGTGCAGGTATTAGTTACAGTCCGGAAGTATCGTTTACATCGAAACCAATACCACCCTCTATTATCGTGACAAAGGATGCTAATAATATAACAGTCTTTGATGCAACACTTAACGGAATTATTAATGCCAACAATGGATATACTTATGCTTCGTTTGAGTATGGACTGACTACTGCTTACGGTTACACACGCGATGCATTATCCTATACAATAACAGGTTCTGTAGACACTCAAGTTAGCGTAGGTATTAGTTCCTTACAACCAAACACTACTTATCATTTCCGTGTAAAAGGAGTGTATAACGGAGGTGTAAGTTATGGTTCTGACCTAACGTTTACAACACTGCAAGCTAAACCTTCAGCTACTACTTCGGCTTCAACTACCAGTATTATGTCTACCACAGCAACTATCAACGGATCTGTATATGCCAACAATGCAAGTACGGAAGTTACTTTTGATTATGGAGTAACAACTGGTTACGGTTCAACTTTAACTGCTACACCAAGTACTGTAACCGGAGTCACATCTACCCCAGTTAGCGCATCACTTACGGGCTTAATTCCAAGTACCACTTATTACTTCAGGGTAAACGGTGTAAATACGGCAGGTACTACCAATGGTGCAAAGCAATCGTTTAGAACACTCGCTCCGGTAATAAGCATTACTCTACCAACCCCTTTGATTAGTTTTAGTAGTGGCTCTGGTGCTCCTTCCGATATTCAAATATTTAAAGTTGGTGCTTCTACCAAAAACAATTTAGTGATTACAGCTCCTACAGGATATGAAATCAGGGAAAATGGCGTTGCCGGTAATTTTGTCTCTTCAATTACATTTACTCCTGTAGCCAATACTGTGTCCGAAAAAATTATTGAAGTAAGAATTTCAGCCTCTGTAGCACTTGGAATAATTTCGGGCAATGTGGTTTGTACTTCTACTGGAGTAACATCTAAAAACGTAGCTGTAACGGGAACGGTTAGTGCACCAAGTGTATCCTCGGTTTCTGTCCCAACCAATGCAACATATAAAACTGGTAATGTACTTCTGTTTACGGTAAACTTTAATGCGCCTATTACAGTTACCAACTCCCCTACTCTAGCTTTAATAATTAATTCTGGAGGAACTGTAAATGCAAACTATTTGAGTGGAAGTGGCACATCAGCCATTATTTTTAGTTACACAATTGTTGCAAATGATTATGACAATGATGGAATTACAGTTGGAACTGCTATAAATGCCAACGGTGGTTTATTGAAAAGTGCTTTGGATGTTGATGCAGTACTAGCACTCAATAATGTGGGAAGCACTACTGGTTTGCAAATTGATGCCATTGCCCCAACGGTAAGCATTACAAGCACCACTAGTGAAACTACGAATGCCAATCAAATACCGATAACTATCACTTTTAGCAAATCTGTAACCGGATTTGTACTTGAAGATATTACTGTTGCCAATGGTACTACCGGAAATTTTATGGGTAGCGGCACTAGCTATACCGCCACCATTACACCTGCTGGGCAAGGTGCAGTAACCATAAATGTGGCAAGTGCTGTGGCACAAGATGCTGCAGGAAATTTCAATACTACTGCAGCACAGCTAACCCGTACTTTCGACAGTCAAGGGGCAACAGTTTCAAGTGTAACCGTTCCGGCAAATGGAACGTATATGAATAGTCAAACGCTTGACTTTACAGTAAATCTATCTGAAATTGCAAACGTAGTTACGGCAGGTGGCACTCCCTATATCGCCATTACACTTACTACTGGCACGGTAAATGCGCAATACATTAGCGGTTCGGGGACATCTGCATTATTATTCCGTTATACCATAGCATTGGGAAATAGCGACAATAACGGAATAGCGGTTGGGTCTTCAATTACAGCCAATGGTGGAACAATAAAGGACATTTTAGGCAACAATGCAGTGTTGACATTAAATACAGTTGGCAGTACACTTTCGGTGCGGGTAGATGCCATTGCCCCAACAGTTTCATCTGTCAATTCAACCAAAACAAATGGCACTTATAAAACTGCTGATTTAATTCCTATTACCATCAATTTTTCCGAAGCGGCAACTGTAACCGGAACGCTTACTTTGGTATTAAACAGTGGAGGTACAGCTTACTATGCTTCAGGTTCTGGAACGTCGGCACTCATTTTTAATTACACGGTTGCTGATGCCCAAAGCTCTGCCGATTTAGATTATTTAACAACTAATTCCTTGATTTTAAGTGCTGGAACCATTACTGACCTTGCTGGAAATACTGCTACACTTACTTTGCCAATGGCTGGTGGAGCTGGATCATTGGGAGCTAATGAAAGTATTGTAATTGGAATACTTCCAACTGTGACATCTCAAACTGCAACTCTCATTACGGCAAATACAGCCACAGTGGCAAGCACCATATTAAACTTGGGTTATCCAACTCCAACACAATATGGCGTAGTGTGGAGTACTGCAGCAAATCCAACCACTGCTTTAACCACCAAAACGGCGCAAGGATCAATTGCGGCTGCTGGCTCATTCACATCTACAATGAATGGTTTGACAGCCAGTGGAAAATACTATGTACGTGCTTATGCCACCAATGGTGCTGGTACGAATTATGGGAACGAAGTGATTTTGAATATGCCAATAATAACCAAAACAGCAACTTTAGTAGCATTCACAAGCTGCAAGAATACTATTTCTACAGAACAAAGTTTCTTTGTTTCGGGCAGTTATCTAATATCAGATATTTCTATCACAGCGCCTACCGGTTTTGAGATTTGTAAAACATCTGATGGTACTTATGCAACTAGTTTATCATTGACCCAAACAGCTGGAACAATTACTTCAAACACAGTTTATGTACGGTTGGCAACTACCGCTACTGGCATTCCATCGGGTAATATTAATATTAGCTCAACAGGTGCCACCACACAAACCCAGTATGTAAGCGGCACTTTAACAACACCTGTACCTCCGGCCTATTCGCTAATGGTTAATCCATCATCTGGTGCAGTATGCGCCGGAAGTTCGGTAACGCTAACCGCTACTGAAAACACCAATCTAACTTTCGATGGAATAGATGATTATGTAAATCTAGGAGATATAATTGAACTAAATGGTGTGTCGAAATTCACCATAGAGGCAATGGTATATTGTACTACAGCAGGCCAATATAAAACGATATTTTCAAAACGTTACAGTGACACATACAAAATTCAATTGTATGGAACTAATCTTACTTTTGCTGTAGGGAATGGCAATCTAATGAGCGCCAGTATGGCAACTGCTTTTCCTTTGAATACATGGATCCACGTTGCTGCTGTATATAATGCCTCTGGAAGCACCAATGCGGAAAGAATGAAAATTTACATTAATGGTGTTTCAGCTACTTTGACCTACAGTGGAACTGTACCATCCACAACTTTCGTAAGCTCCACGCCTGCTTTGCTGGGTTCAGAGGCTACTACACCATCAAGTAATATATGTTTTAATGGCAAGTTGAACGACTTCCGCATTTGGAATACAGCCCGAACTGCTACAGAAATTCTTGCTACGGTAAACCAAAGTGTGAGTAGCGCTTCTAGTGGTTTAGTATCTGAATATAAATTAGATGGTGTAGGCACTAGTGTAACTGCATATAATAGTGTAGGGAACATTTACAATGGTATGCTGTATAACTTCAATACCGCAAATCCATGGAATAATAGCGCCAATCTAGCTAGTTATAGTTGGTCGGACGGTATTAGCAATGGAGTAGCTTTTACTCCTACAAAATCAGGAATTTATACTGTAACAGCTTCAAGTACAACAGGAAATTGTCCTATTTCAGTATCAACACCAGTAACAATTACTGTCAACCCATTGCCAATACCAATCATTACAGGTGGTGCAACAGTTTGCGTGAATTCTACCGAAAATACTTACAGCACTGAATTGGGCATGACGGGTTACGCATGGACAATATCTTCGGGTGGAACAATTACTGCAGGAATGGGTACCAATACTATTATCGTTAAATGGAATACTATTGGCACACAAAATATTTCGGTAAATTATACCAATGGAAATAACTGCACAGCTACCGAAGCCACTTCCTTAGTAGTAAACGTGTTTCCTTTGCCGATACCTGTCGTTACTGGTAATGCTACGGTTTGTTTAAACTCTACAGGTACTTACAACACAGAAGCGGGCATGGCTGGTTATACATGGACAGTATCTGCAGACGGAACAATTACTTCGGGTGCTAATACCAATTCAATTACCGTTACGTGGGCTTCCGTAGGTGCTCAAAATGTTTCTGTGAATTATACGAATTCCAACAATTGCCAAGCAAGTTCGGCAACAACCTACAATGTAACCATCGTTCCTTTGCCAGTGCCAACCATCACAGGTGCTGCATTGGCTTGCATAAATACCACGGAGAATATTTACAGTACAGAAGCTGGAATGACAGGTTACGTTTGGGCAATTACTTCTGGAGGAACAATTACTTCAGGTGCTGGTACTAATACAATTACTGTTAAATGGAACGTATTAGGCAATCAAAGCATTTCGGTAAATTATGCCAATGCCAATAACTGTACAGCTTCTAACGAAAGTACATATCCAGTAGTGGTCAATGCGCTTCCAACGCCAACAATAACTGGCAATGCTGTGGCATGTATGTTTTCCACGGACAATATTTACAACACGGAAATAGGAATGACAGGATATAAATGGGTCGTGTCTTCTGGTGGTACAATTACAGCCGGTGGTGGAACTTCTGACAATACCTGCACTGTTACCTGGACTACATCGGGTGCAAAAACAGTGAGCGTAAATTACAACAATACCAATGGCTGCATGGCTGCCGCTGCGAAAGTGTACAATGTAACGGTGAATCCATTGCCTGCATCTCCAGCATTCAATCTTAAGGTTGAACCTGCTTCAGCAACGGTATGTGCGGGAAATTCTGTAACACTTACCGTACTCAAAAACACCGACCTTACATTCGATGGCGCAAATGATTATGTTGATTTGGGTAATATTACTGAACTCAATGGAGCGTCGCAGTTTACCATTGAAGCCATGGTTTATTGTACTGCCTCTAATGAATTTAGGACAATATTCTCCAAGAGAGAAGATCATTATAAAAAAATCCAACTATATTTTCCAGGTACTAATAAAATGACATTTGCTTTAGGAGATAGTGATTTAATGGAAGCTTCTATGTCAAGTACATTTCCATTAAATACTTGGGTACACTTAGTTGCCGAATACAATGCAACTGCTAGTACAAATCAGGAAAAAATGAAGATATACCTAAATGGTGTTGCAGCTACTTTGACCTACTCTGGAACTGTACCTTCGTCCACGGCGACAAATACAGCTACTGCCCTGATAGGTTCTGAGTCAACTGCAACCGACACGCGCCTGTATTATAGTGGAAAAATGAATGACTTCCGCATCTGGAATAAGGCACGTAGCACAGCGCAAATACTTTCTTCGGCCAACCAATGTCTGTCAGATTCGAAAAGCGGTCTGATTGCCGAATACAAATTGGATGGATTGGTGGGAACTTCCATTGCCAACAATAGTGTAGGGACAAACTACAATGGCAACCTGAACAATTTTGACTTGGCAACTGTATGGAACCTTAGTACAGTGGGTTGTGGTAATAATCCTAGTTACAGTTGGTCGGACGGCATTAGCAACGGTGTGGCTTTTACTCCTACAAAATCAGGCAACTATACCGTTACAGCCACTAGAACTAACGGTACTTGCTCCATTTCAGAATCTACGTCTGTTGCCATTACGGTTAACCCATTGCCAGTACCAATAATAACTGGGAAAGCAGCAGTTTGCATTAATTCTACAGGCAATGTGTATTCAACTGAAAGCGGTATGAGCGGATATTCATGGTCGGTTTCTAATGGAGGAACCATCACTGCCGGTGGTGGAACAAACGACAATACCGTAACTATAACCTGGACAAGTTTGGGAAACAAAACCGTGAGCGTAAATTATTCTAATGCAAATAATTGTATTGCCAACACAGCCACAACTTATAGCATATCAGTGGATAATCCTAGCATTTCGGCTTCAGCTTCATTGGTAAATGTAAATGCCACTGCCAATAATTCATCAACAGTAGATATAAGCTCCAACACAATATGGACGGCAACATCTTCAAATACAAGTTGGTTAACCGTTACTGCAGGAGGCACTGGTAATGGAACAATTACTTTTACAGCTACAGACAACCCAAATATTACAACCCGAGCCACAACAGTAACAGTGAAGGCAGCGGGCGCAACAGATGTAACGATTACTGTAACTCAAGATGCAGGAAATCCTACTTTGTCGGTTTCGGAAGCCATAGCTAATGTTGCAAAAACGGCAAATAGTACTGCTCAAATCAACGTCACATCCAACAGTCCTTGGTCGGCAGCTTCCAATCAAAATTGGTTGGAAGTAAGTGAAGGAATCACGGGGGATGGCATCCTTATTTTCACCGCAACTTCTGCTAACGAAGCCATTACTACTCGTTCGGCCACGGTAACCATCAAAGCCACGGGCGCAATGGACCAAACCGTAATAGTGACCCAAGCGGTGGGAGATGCCTATTTATCGGTATCCGCTGCCAAAGTAAATATAGATGTTACTGCCAATAATACAGCAACCGTAAATGTGACTTCGAATACTGAATGGACGGCTACTTCCAACGAAAACTGGCTGACAATAAGCGATGGGGCGCAAGGAAATGGCAAGCTCACTTTTACTGCCACAAATACCACTGAATCTCTTCGAGAAGCAATAGTTACCATTAAAGGAATTGGGGTGGAAGATCAGTCTGTAATTGTATCTCAAATTTGGGGAGTTAATCCGCTCAAATTCCAACAAAGCATGACTGTAACCGCCAGGGCTTTTATTGATGACATTGAAATAGCCAATTCGGATATGCAACTAGCTGTATTTGTTGATGACGAATGCAGAGGGATAGGATCACTAGTGTATAGCGATACAAATAAGCGATATATGGTTTCTTTGACCATTTGGGGCAATGCAGGAGATGAAAATAAAAGAATAATCATCAAGGGTTTAAATCAAATAAACAGCAACGAAATGACTGCAATAAATGGAATGCTTGAATTTATTCCTGATTCAAAAATTGGAACTGAAGCCGACCCATATAATATTTATTTTGTTCAAAAAGTAACAAATCAAAATATTGTTACCGATCAAAGTTTAAAAGTTTATCCAAACCCAGTAAAAAATGTATTGCACATCAACTGCCAGCCGGGTGATATTCAAGAACTACAACTGACAGATGCAACGGGTAGGAATTTAATTGGTTACACAAAAATGAATACCAACTATATCAATACCAGCCACCTCGTAAAAGGAGTGTATTTTCTCCACATAAAAAGTAATGGAAGTATGTCAGTCCATAAAATTGTAAAAAAGTAAAAAAACAAGTTTCAATATCGTTATTTCTTTAAAAAAATGCGCACTGCGAATCATCGTTGTGGTGCATTTTTTATATGACAACTCGAATCTTCAATAAAAGACTTTTCATTGCTCAAAATTAAAGATGGTTATTTATCTGATTGGGTATTTTTTCCTTCCTTTTTCGAATATGAGGATTATTTGATTGAATTAAATCACAAAAACGCATTCCTTGACTATAAATACTACCGAGATATTATAATTTTATTTAACTGCTCTACAAGGCAGTTTTCCTCATAAGTGACACCTATACATGCAAAATGAGGAATTTAATCATAATTCTCGGACAACTATATTATTTACTACAAAATCCAGCGCAAATACTCAGTTTAGAGAATACAGAACAATAGCTATCTGAAAAATAAAAATCGCTGCCTATCAGGACTATAGGTTGATACTAAACGAAAAACGACTTCATAACATGCTTTCTTACAATATTACAGCTAAAAAGCAAAAATAAATATTTAGTTTAAAATCCATTTCAGTTCTCTGCCAATTGCTACAATAGACTTATCAACTGCTACAGACATCTTTAAATAAAAATCTCATTTTACCTTTTGGACGGAAGAATTTTACCTTTTGGACGTTTTTTTGTACGAATTGGACGGATGTCTAATTTATTGTTTGGTAATTTTACAGAAAACCTGTCTTAGGTTTTTGAAAAAGCGATTTGGAAACAATAAAGGTTATTACCGTTAAAAAAAAATATCATGAAGAAATTGATTTTACTAAGTCTTTACTTGAGTTTCTATTTTGGAGTTCAGTCACAAGACATCCGAACCGTGGCAACTAAAGCAGGTCAATTGTCTACTGATGCTACTTCTTATCTAGCTACTGTTACCACTCTTACCATTACAGGTGCTATTGATGCGCGAGATTTTAAAACTATGCGTGATAATATGCCGTTGCTTACAATAGTGGACATGAGTGAAGTAACCATTGCTCCTTATACAGGAACTGAGGGCACTGGGAATCCGGGGACTGAAATTATTTATCCTGAAAATGAGATTCCTCAATATGCATTTGGTGATCCTATTTCATATTCGGAAAACAAAACGTTATTTTCAATCAAAATGCCAGCCTCAACAACATCGATTGGAGATTTTGCTTTTTTCCAATGTATTGGTTTAACTGGAACATTAGAAATTCCATCGTTGGTTACCAATATCGGGGATCATGCTTTTTTTAATTGTGCAGGATTATCAGGAGTATTAACTTTACCTGCATCGGTTACTAGTATTAAACAGAATGCCTTTCACGGATGTACTGGACTGACTGGTACGTTAAGATTCCCTGATGCTATGTCATCAATTAATGATTATGTATTTTCAGCTTGCACAGGTTTTACCTCTGTTATTTTTCCTACCACCATTACTTCAATTGGAGTTGGTGCATTTAGTGACTGTAGCGAATTGAAAACAATGTATTTAAATGAAGCCACACCGTCTAATATAACATTAGGGTGGTTTTCTTTTACTGGAGTTAATAAAGTTGGATGTAAATTGTATGTACCATTGGGGTCAAAAGAATTATACAAAGGAGCAGATCAATGGAGTGAATTTTATAAGATATCAGAAGTAAAAGAGTTGACCACTTTTACAGCCACTACTAATTTATATACTCAAATAAATTTGGTAGCAACAGCTAATGCCAACAACGACAATATAGTTGTAATTTATAATAACACAGGAATCTTTAATTCTCCTGTCAATGACATTTCTACATTGAAAGAGGGTGACGCATTTGCCAATGGCACAATTCTTTACATTGGTAGTCCAACGGGATTAATCAATCATACTGGATTAGCAAAAGGTACAAGCTATTATTATAACGCTTTTGTATACGATGGATTAAACAATTATTCGTTTGGAACTATTGTGAGTGCTTCGACTTCTACATTTGATAATCCAACAACATTTACCGCTATATCTACATCGAATACCCAAATAAATTTGTCTTCCACGGCTAATACAAACGGAAATCAGATTGTAGTTGTTTACAATAATACAGGTGTATTTATGACCCCAAAGGATGGAATTGCTTTCGGAAATTTAGGAGAAACTTTTTCAGGTGGAACAATTGTTTTTAATGGAGCTGCTAGTTCGTTAACAAATCACACACTGCTAATCAAGGGTACGGAGTATTATTATAAAGCATTTTCATACAACAGTTCTTATCTGTATTCCAACGGTCTCTTAATACATGCCAGAACAACGGTTGACGAACCAACCAATCAACCGACCAATTTTTCCTATGGAATTGTAACCACTTCTTCCATTCCGCTGAACTGGACTTCTGCAGCAGCAGGATTACAGCTCCCAGATGGTTATTTAATTAAATTAAGTTTAGGAAAAACGGTTGTTGATCCAGTAGATGGAATCAATCCTGCAGATATATTAACGATAACAAACGGTACAGCCAACAAGAAAGTGGAGTCTGGTACAGCTTATTCGGCCACTAGTTTTAAAGGTCTGCAAGCGGGAACAATGTATAATTATAAAATCTATTCATATAGCAATGATAGATTGCAAATTAATTATAAATTAAATGCAGCACCAACGATACATCATGCAACCTTGCCTGCAAGCGTTATCGGACAAAGTTATACGGTTTCGGAGACCACAAATGCTAACATCAGTTGGACTTTACCTGCCAGTTATATTCCAGGCAATCAAAGTATATTGGTGTTTTTAAAAGCAACTAATAATATCAATATTGGAACTCCTACCCGTGCACCATCGACCTATGCAGCCAATACGACCTATGGTTCAGGGACAACTTTTCAGCTTGATGCATCCGCCTATTGTGTTTATAAGGGCGATGGAACAAATGTCACAGTAACAGGATTAACACAGGGCACGTCTTATTTTGTGTCAATTTATACCGTAGTAAATGGGGCTAATTCTGATGGAACCAATTCCTATTCAAATGCAGCTTCCATGGCAAACGGTGTACCTGGAATTACAAACATTACGACCTTGGTTCCAAATGGAGTTATTCAAAAAGTAGTATCAAATGACAATTACACATATATTGGAGGTCAATTTTCATCGGTTGGACAAAGTTCGGGATATGGCGCAAAACTTAATACAACTTCTACAGCCGTAGATATGTCATTTGCCAAAGCGAACGGGATTATACATTGTTGTGTTCCCGATGGCAAAGGAGGTTGGTATATTGGTGGTGAATTTACCCGAGTTGGTACTTTAACTCGAAATCACTTAGCACAATTGAATTTCGCAGGAGAAGTGACAGCATGGAATCCAAATTCTGAAGATTTACAAGACGACCGTGTACAATGTATATTGTTTAATGGATTGGACATTTATGTTGGTGGTAATTTCACTTCCATTGGAGGAGTAGAAAGAAATGGCATAGCAAAACTAAATACAGAAGGCGCTGTAGATATTGACTGGAATCCAAACGTTAAAGGCTCATACGGTGCAAGTATCTCAACCATTACAATTATCGGAAACGACGTACTTGTTGGGGGATATTTTACAAATATTGGTGGACAGGATCGGAATAATATTGCAAAACTAAATAATACAAATGGAAATGCCGATTCAGATTGGAAACCGGAATCTGATGGTAGAGTCGATTGTATTGCTGTCAATAATGGCGAAATCTATGTAGGAGGATTTTTTTATAATATTGGAGGTCAAGAAAGAAAATACATTGCAAAACTAAATAATACAAATGGAAATGCCGATTCAGATTGGAAGCCAGAAACTACAAATCAAATTAAATCAATTGCTTTCAGTAACGATGACATCTTTATGGGTGGTGATAATGTAGGTTGGACTATAACTGTTAATGACGTTACTACTTCAAATGATGGAATTGGTCGCATAAAAAAATTCAATAAAATTACTGGAGCGATAGATGCTACATGGACTTTTGAGGAAATTGGCGGACCAGTAAACAGTATACAAATAATCGGTTCTGATGTTTATGTAGGGGGTAGATTTGAAACTGTTGGTGCACATTCGATAAACAATGCGGTAAAACTTAATAGTGTCACAGGATTGGTAGATACTTCTTGGAATCCAGATTTTGGCGGTGAAGTTAAAGGTATAGCTATTAACGGAAATGATTTATACATAGGTGGAGATTTTTTAACCTTTAATGGAAAGGCTAGATCTGGTTTAGCCAGATTCAATAATTCGGATGGCAGCTTGGATTTGAACTGGATGCCATATGCAAATAGAGCTGTTTCATCAATTGTTCTAACTGCTAATAATGTTTTTGTAGGAGGAGACTTTGATGAAATTGGCGGAATTTTAAGGACTGGGATTGCCAAGTTGAACATTACAGATGGTGCCGTTGATGAAACTTGGAATGCACTTGCAGATCGTAGCGTTAATGCAATTGTATTAAGTGGTAATAGTCTCATTGTAGGAGGAAATTTTAATTCTATTGGAGGACAACTTCAAAGTCACTTGGCAAAACTAAATACGATTAATGGAGATGCAGATGAAAATTGGGGTGGAAATGCCAATGACGATGTTAATTGTCTTGCAATCAACGATAATGATTTGTATGCAGGAGGATATTTTGATGAAATAGGTGGGGTTTCCAGAAATTACATCGCTAAATTAAATGCTTCAAGTGGGATAGTAGATCCTATCTGGAATCCAAATGCAACTGCTCCAGTTTATGCAGTTGCTGTAAGTGCTAATAATATTTTCGCAGGAGGCTTTTTTGATAATATCGGGGGGCTTCAAAGAAATATACTTGCCAAATTAAATAATACAACCGGTGAAGCAGATAATGTCTGGAATCCTGATGCTGCAGGGCGGCCTATGGGTGGCGTAAAACGAAAATCAGCGCCATCAATTACAACAACAAATGACTTAAAAAGCAAAGTAGATGCATATTTGGCAATGACCGAGAAAAAATCTGGTAACAAAAATCAAGGTAGCAAAATACAAAAAACTACCGCTTCGAGAGCTAGTGAAGGTGGTTGGTTAATGAATATCTTGCCTCATGGTTCCGATCTTTATGTAGGTGGTATTTTCAATTCCATGGGAGGATATACAAGAAATAACATTGCTAAGTTAAATATCAGTGACGCCAAAGTAGATCCTGATTGGAATCCAAATCCAGATGGTGCTGCCATTACTACAATTGCCATTGAAAGTGAAGAATTGTATATTGGAGGTGTGTTTACAACAATTGATGGACAATTTCAACCCAATTTGGCGAAATTAAAACTGTCGGCACCCACAGTGGAGTATTATAACATTCTTTCATCTGAAACTGCCAATTTATCTGCTGCAGCTAACAGTACTGCTACCGTTGATGTTTCATCGAATACTGCATGGACAGCGTCAATAGATCCATCGGTTACATGGTTGTCGGTTAGTCCGGACATACTTAGCTCGGGAAATGCAACACTTACTTTTACGGCGCAAGCAAATTCCGGTGCACTACGTACAGCTTTGGTGACTGTAACATCAAACAAAGGTATTGCCAATCAAACAATTACTGTAACACAAGATGACGCAAGTACAAGGTCGCTTACCACCCAAGCAGTTACAAATATTGAAGCTGACAAAGCTATCGGCAATGGAAACATATCCGTTTTGGGTTCACCGAGTCAAACCGCTCATGGTTTTTGCTGGAACACTTCAGGAACACCAACAATTGCTAATAATAAAGAGGATAAGGGTGCAGCTAGTGCAACGGGTGCATTCACAGCCTCGATAACTGGCTTAACTGCCGGTACCACTTATCATGTCCGCACTTTTGCCACTAATACCGATGGCGAAACAACTTATGGCAATGAAGTGAATTTCACCTATCTAAGTGCTGCGTCAACAATATCTACTACAACATCGACTACTGAATCAGACATTGTGGTTTCTACCGACAAAACGTTGACTGTGGATGTTACTTCTAAAAGCATTAATAGCATTACTGTAAATGCAGGTGCCACATTGGATATGACTAAATTGTTGACAGTTAAGGATGTTACTCTTAAATCGGACAAAGACAACAAGTCATTTGTAGCCAATGTGGGTGCAGGAATTACCGCCTCGGGCGCAGTTCGTTACATCAAAACCATGACTCGCGACCAATGGTACTTTATTTCGTTCCCTTGCGAGGTGCTCAAAACCGATATTACGCTGCCTAATGGTAGTTCGTTGGGTACGTTTGGGCCTAATCAGAATGCTGGTTCCGATTGGGAGGTGAAGTATTATGATGGCACATCGCGTGCAGCTAACGGATTAACAGCTGGTTCCAATTGGAAAACAATTACTGGTGATAAACTGGAAGCCTACAAGGGATATATTTTCTGGTTAAAAGCTGGTGCAGGGACTGTAGATGTGACATTCAAATTGGACAAAACTTTAGTCGAAAGTGAAACCGTTCGCGGCGTTCCTGTATTGGCAAATCAAGTGGGCAATACGCTTAAAAACAACAAGGGATGGAACTTGGTAGGGCAACCTTACCTGAGCAGGTATGCAGGCGGAAAGGCTGGTGTTAATTACATGACCTTCCCTGATGGTGTTGAAGCCCAAACCTATACTACTTTACACAGCAGTACCAATGCAGGCGATGGCAAAATTATTGATCCGTTTACGGCCTATTTTGTACAAGTGGACAACGCTAATGATATTACTTTTGCAATTGATGGTCGTCATGCAGCACCAGCCTCTGTTAGCAATGATGCATCGAAAATGTTGCAATTGAATTTCACCACCGCCACGGGTACCGACAATACGAACCTGATTATCGACAATGACCAAACAACAGCCTACGTTATTGGTCAGGACATGGTAAAATGGCTCGGTACTGGCACAGCTAAACCTCAGGTGTATACGCGTCTGGACAATTTGGACTTTTCCTACAATGCGCTGCCGGTGGCAAGTATCGTGAATTTGCCGCTCGGTGTTTATACACGTACTGCTGGAACTGCCACTATTAGCGCAGATGCCTCTAGTGCCCGAACGCTCTCCAAGTTATTGCTTTGGGACAATACGGCAAAGGTAGAAACCAATTTGCTGGCCACAAATTACACTTTTGCAGCAGATGCTGGCATCAATAATACCCGCTTTCTACTATCGGCACAACGCATAGCTACTGAAACTGAAATGTCGGAAGAAGTGGGAGCACCAACCGTTACAACAATGAAAACGAAGTTATTGGTGAGCTATTTATCGGGAGAAAACAACATTCTAGTGTACGATGCCATTGGAAGGGTAGTTGTAAGCAAACATACGGTGGATAGCTCGGTGGAAATTCCAATCTCGATAAGAGGAATGTACACGGTGAAGATTGAAACAGCTACCAAATCGTGGAAATTAAAAACTGTACTATAAAACCAGTCAACACTATAATATCAATTATCTAATAATTCACATTATGCAAAATAAAGCAAGTTTAATCATTATTTTTATAGTTGTATCCATTGTACTATTATCAATGTTTTCTGTTGACAAATGGAGCAGTGACAATTCGAAAAAAGGGTATTTCACTACTGGCACGGGTAGTTCAGGGGCTGAACTTTATACAGGTGCCGTATCGGAAATAAAAGGCCGTAATAGTTATGGAGATTTCATAGTGTCCGAAGGAATTAATGTACCTGGGGCGGTAGTGTTGGCACAGACTGATGTAGAAAATAGTACGCAAAAGCAAGTTGCGAAATCTGGTTTTGAGAATACGAAAGCTTATCATCATACTAAATCAGTAGATTTTGGGGGAGCAAGCAACGACTGGCTAGCACAGCAAACCAATCCAGCATCCGACTTCAAAGTCATCTTAAAAGCAAGTACCACAGATGTAAAAACCAATGCTGCAGAACCCACGAAATCAAAAACCGAAAGGAAAACGGCAGATTCCAAAAAGAAGAATGGTAGAATGAATGACCCCGGAGAGCCTGGCATTACATCATCATTGCCAATTGACGACGGAACATGGATATTACTCATAATGCTGGGGATTTATGTGGTTAAGAAAATCGGGTTTTAACCCTTTCCTCAAAAGATAGAATGACATTGGCTTCAGCAAAAAACACAAAACTTTATTATATTGAGTAATACGCAGTATTAAAACATAAAATACAATCAAGATTTTTTTTATCCAATGTCGTATTTAAGATATTCGATTAATTTTCCTCTTCCCTACCCAAGTCAAAATCTGAAAACGCAATTCTCAAATCTATTTGACAATTGCGTTTTTTATTATAGGCAGGTATTCTGTCATTTACTAAGTTTTTTTAATTATTATTGATGAAATATAAAAGTATTTACAAATAAATAATTGAAATCATAAATATTTACATATATTTGCAAGAAAAAAAATTACACCAAAGATTTTTATTTTACAACTCTAAATTTTAAGTAGTCAAAACCTAAATAATCAAATTATAAAAAAGCAACTTATTAGGGAGCTTAAAGTCGACTTATACATACAAATTTTAAAGTTGACTAACAAAAGAATTATAAAATATCACTAGACAAGATAAGAATGGAAAATTCAGAATCGGTATTACTTCGTCAAAGAGCTGAAGATTTGCTGAAAAGCAGAATATCAGAACAAAAATCTGAAATTTCAGAAGTTGAAGCATTAAAACGTATTCACGAATTGGAAGTAACCCAAATAGAATTGGAATTACAAAACGATGAACTAATACGGGCAAAGAATCAGGATGAAAAAAACCGTAAGCTGATTCATAATGTTGAAGTACAACAAATTGAATTGGAACTTCAGAATGAAGAACTCATTTTGGCACGAATGCTGTCGGAGGAATCTGCTCAAAAGTATTTAGAATTATATGATTTTGCACCCACCGCATATTTCACTCTCTCCAAAAATGCTGAAATTGAAGAACTAAACCTCACAGCGGCAGGATTATTTGGAAAAGAAAGAACAAGATTGCTAAAAAGTAGTTTTGGTTTTTTTGTAAACAAAGAAACAAGACCAATATTCAATCTTTTTCTTGAAAATATATTTAGTGGATTGAAAAAACAAACCTGTGAGATTACGCTTCAAACAGATTCCTATAAACCAATACATGTTCATCTATCAGGTAGAATTGATACAAAAGGTGATAGTTGCCTTGTAAATGCAGTTGACATTACAGAGCGAATAGTGACAGAAAGGGAGTTAAAGGAAACCAAATTACTATTGCAATCGAGTATTGAGAGCCAAAAAGAAATGATTATCATTTCCATTGACAAAAATTATAACTACCTGTATTTTAATCAATTTCATAAAAGTATCATGGCGGATCTTTATGGAAATGAGGTAAAGACAGGAATGAATATACTTGAAAATATTTCTACCGACGTGGATAGAAGTATTTTCAAAGCCAACTGCGACAGGGCATTGGCAGGTGAGAATCATATTAGTATTAACGAATATGGAGATTTAAAACGAGATTATTATGAGGCACGTTACAATCCAATTATTAACGATAACGAAGAAATTATTGGTGCTACAATATTTTCGGAAAACATCACCAATCGCATATTGTCAGAAACCAAACTTCAAGAGAGTGATCTCTTTGTCAAAAGTATTATTGACACATTTACGGCTCATATTGTTGTATTGAATCAAAATGGAGTTATCTTGGCTGTGAACGAAGCTTGGAAGAAATTTGCAAACGACAATGACAGCCCCAATCATACAGATTTCCTCGGAACCAATTACCTACAAACTTGCAAAAATGCCTACAACAAAGGCGATATAAACGCACTTGTTGAAATGCAAGGAATTGAATCAGTGATAAATGGTTCACAAACTCAATACAAGAGCGAATATCCATGTCATTCGCCCAACGAGGAACGTTGGTTTTCACTTACGGTGCTACCAATTTACAATTCTGACCATGGTGTAGTACTGATTCATGAAAATATAACCGAAAGCAAAATGGCTGAAGACAAATTGCGCAATAGCGAATTGCATCTAAAAAAGGCCTTGCTGTCAAGCACCGAATTAATCGAATCTGTGACAACAGCAATCGATTATGAAAAGATGAATAATACCATTATGGAAATTTCGGGAGCAATTTGTTCGGTTTATAATGTGTATAATGAGAAAGAGGCTGTTTTTACAACCAAAGCGATTGGTGGAATCAAGAATATCCACAAAAAAGCGTCTTCATATTTAGGTGTTGAAATTATCAATAAAGAATGGAAATTAGATCCTGCACTGGAAGCAAAAATCAATAAAAATACATTCCATGAACTTGGAACTTTCAACGAACTAGTTGAAGATTACATTCCCAAATCTATTGTGAAAATTATCGAAAAAACCTACAATTTGGGTAATGTGATAATTGTAAGAGTGGCCATTAATAATGTAACGGTCGGCGATGTTACTTTGCTTTTTGCCAAAGGGGAAAGCATACGCAACAAAGAAATAGTTGAATTATATGCCAATCAAGTAGGATTGTTTATTAAACGAATTCAAACCGAAGCAACTATTCGGGAAAGTGAGGAAGCGTTGAACAAAGTGCTTCAGGCAAGTGCCGAATTTATTGATACGAGCTCAGATACAGTTGATTACGGCAAAATGACTGATAACATTTTAGCAATGACCAATGCCAAATGTGCTGTATTCAACCTATTCGACGAAAATGGAATTGATATTGTAACTAAGGCGGTTACCGGATTTAATGATTTTCGTAAGATAGCAACTACTTTGTTTGGTTATAACGCAATTGATAAAAAATGGAAATATGAACCTGAACTTATCGATAAAATAAAGAATAACATCATTAACCGTTTTAAATCTCTTTACGAATTAAACGGAACAGTAATTCCAAAGCCTATTGCTAAGTTAATAGAAATTACGTTCAATTTTGGTGAAGTGGCCATAGTAAAAATCAATTTAAATGATAAGGTAATAGGATATTTTACTTTGTATTTTTCAAAAGGAAAAACACTTCAAAACTCCAAAATTTTAGAGTTATATGCCAATCAGGTTGGATTATATATCAAACGCAAGCAGGCTGAAGTGGCATTAAAGAGTAGCGAACAAATGTTTCAAAATATTCTAGAAAATTTTCCGGGAGATGTATTTTGGAAAGATACTCAAGCTACTTTTGTTGGATGTAATTCCTCATTTGCAAAAACTGTTGGATTAACAAAACAGACTGATATTATTCAAAAAACAGATTTTGACCTGCTATCAACTCATAAAAGCGCTGATGATTTTCGTGCAGACGATTTTGAAGTGATAAATACAGGAATTTCAAAACTTCATATTGAGAAAATGCGGCGTCTAAGCGATGGCAGTGTATTTTGGAGTGACACAAATAAAATTCCACTTCGTGATTTTGAGGGACATATTATTGGTATACTGGGAGTTGTCACTGATATTACGGAACGTAAATTAGCTCAAAATGCGCTGCAAGAAAGTGAACAAATGCTCAAATATGTTCTGAATAATTTCCCAGGAGTTGTATTTTGGAAAGATGAAAAATCAAGATATCTAGGTTGTAATCAGCTTTTTGCAATTGGTGCCGGATTAAATGACTCTTCTGAAATAAAGTTAAAAAATGATTTTGATTTACCATGGGCCGAAACCGAAGCTTCAAATTACATTGCTAACGATATACAGGTAATGAATAGTGGTAAGGAGATGTTACATTTAATTGAAAAGCAGCATCAGGCAGATAATCAGGTTGTATGGTTCGATACCAGCAAAATTCCGTTATATAATTCTGAAAATGAATTAATTGGCGTGCTTGGTGTGGCGATTGATATCACATTGCGCAAGCAAGCTGAAACCGACCTTCAAAAACTTAACGAAGTTCTTGAAGATAAGGTGCAAAAAAGAACGATTAAGTTACTAAATTCGAATAATTCACTTCAACAAACCGAAAATAAATTTCGAACGGTAGCCGACTTTACCTATGGCTGGGAATACTGGAGTAGCGATGTGGGTGAAATCATATATATGTCGCCATCGGTTGAAAGAATTACAGGTTATAAAGTAGCAGATTTCGTTAAAGATCCGGAATTACTTGGTAAGATTATACATCCTAGCGATAAAAACCTTTGGGAAAATCATAATATTGATCAGCACAATAATTTGCATTCTAAAAAGCATAGAGAACTGAACTTTAGGATAATCACTAAAAACAATGAAGTTTGCTGGATAGGTCATGTATGTAAATGTGTTTACATTGATGGTAAATACCATGGAATGAGGGTGTCTAACAGGGACATTACGCAGCGGATAAAGGCCGAGAATGAACTCTTGAAAGTTACAGTAGTAGTAGAAGAGCGAGAAAGAAATCGATTTTCCAGTGAATTGCATGATACTATGGGACCATTACTTTCCACCATAAAATTGTACTTTCAGTGGTTATCGGAAACTGACGATGTAGAAAAAATAAAATTCATCACCGAAAAAGGTAACCACAGTATTGATGTTGCCATACAAACGATACGTGAAATATCGCATGGACTGAGCACGCTTAATTTGAATAAATTTGGTTATGTAGATATATTATATGATTTCTGCGAACGGATAAACGACACTCAAAAAGTCAAGATTGACTTTACATATAATTCTAAAGACAAGTTTGGTGTTTTCTTGGAAACAACCCTCTACAGAATATCTACAGAACTCATTAAAAACACTTTGACACACGCAAATGCTTCTCAAATAAAAATTGACTTTCATTATTATTTAGACAAAAACATAGTCGTTTTCACATACAGCGACAATGGAATTGGATTCGATTTTGATGAAATAGATAAATCTGGGAAAAGCTTGGGATTATTGAGTATTCGACAAAGAATTAGTAGCGCAAAGGGAAAAATAAACTTCAAATCAAAAACTGGAAATAAAATGAAAGTATCCATTGAACTCCCTGTTGATAATGAATCCAATTAAATCGTCCAATTTTAGCGTTAAAGTTTTAAAGATATCTATAGGTTTTTATAATAAAATTGAACGGTTAATATTAGTCTGAAAGCATTAATTTTGTGCCCAAATTTAAAACATCTAAATTATGGCAGAAGATAAAAAAGAACCATGGCTAAATTTTTTGGCCTTAACGACCATTATTTTTGCAGTAGCAGCTACATTATCAACATTTAAAGGTGGGGGATTTTCAACAAGGTCTGTGTTAAGTCAGGAGCAAGCATCTAACAAATGGTCATACTATCAAAGCAAAAGTTTAAAGTTGTATCTATATGAAACACAGAAAGATTTGCTGGATTTGGAAGTGAAAAGAATACCAAAAAATGAGTCAGCAACCAAATTGGCGTATCAAAATAAGATGCTGGAATATGAAACATCAATTAAAAGATACGAAAAAGAAAAGTCCGAAACAAAAAAGGATGCAGAGGCATTTGAATTAAAGCGAGACGATGCCCAAATACATTCTCAAGCGTTTGGAATGGCGGTTATTTTCTTGCAAATATCGATATTACTTTCGTCAATTGCAGCATTAATCAAGCGGAAATACTTGTGGTATTTGGCCATGGGAGTTGGTGTTTTTGGGTTGTTTTATTTTCTGAATGGTTTCATGCTGTTCTTATAAAAATGAATTCCGGAAACCAGCACATATGATCTGCACCCAACAAATTCTATAACAATTATTTACAAGCGCAATTGCACTCGCAGTTGCGCTTTTCGTGTTTAAGAATAAAAATTGTACTTTTGTAGTTCAAATTTAGATTAAGACTTTGCATGCAAAGTCTCTAAACAAAGTCACTACTATAAAGTCTCTATAATAAAACAATGGCTAAAAATAAGAAACCGCATCCAATTTTCGAGAACGTAACGATTACCGACATTGCCGCCGAAGGCAAAGCCATTGCACGTGTAAATGACCTGATAGTTTTTGTACCATTTGTGGTACCGGGCGATGTGGTTGATTTGCAGGTTACGCGCAAAAAAAGTAATTTTATGGAAGCGCGACCGATTCATTTTCACAGCTTTGCAGAACAAAGAACAGAAGCAGTTTGCCAACATTACGGAATTTGTGGTGGCTGCAAATGGCAAATTCTGCCTTACGCAGAGCAAATTCGCTATAAACAAAAACAGGTAGTGGACAATCTGACTCGTATCGGAAAGATTGAATTACCCGGAATATCCCCCATTATTGGTTCTGCTAAAACAGAATTCTACCGCAACAAACTTGAATTTACTTTCTCGAACAAGCGGTGGCGTACCAACGAAGAAATTGCCGAAGGAAAAGTATTTGAAACCATGAATGCTGTTGGTTTTCACATTCCGGGTCAGTTCGACAAAGTGCTGGACATTGACAAATGTTGGTTGCAAACCGAGGATTCCAACGAAGTGCGCAATGAAGTGCGACGGTATGCATTGGAACACGATTTGAGCTTTTTCGATTTGCGCAATCAGGAAGGTTTTTTGCGTACCATGATGGTTCGCACCACTTCTACAGGTGAATTGATGATTATCATGATCTTTTACTATGAAGACAAAGAAGCGCAAGATGCATTATTGCAACATATTGCCGATAAATTCCCGCAAATAACATCTCTATTATATGTCATCAATTCAAAAGCCAACGATACCATTACCGATCAGGAAGTATTGGTTTTTAAAGGCAATGAGTGTATTTACGAAGAAATGGAAGGATTGAGGTTCAAGATTGGCCCAAAATCATTCTATCAAACCAATTCCGACCAAGCTTACGAACTTTATAAAGTAACCCGAAGTTTGGCACAACTCACTGGCAACGAATTGGTGTATGACCTATACACCGGAACGGGCACCATTGCCAACTTCGTGGCACATCAAGCCAAGCAAGTAATTGGAATAGAATATGTTCCAGAAGCAATTGCCGATGCAAAAGTAAATTCGAAACTCAACAATATTGATAACACCTTGTTTTATGCAGGTGACATGAAAGACATTTTGAATTCCGCTTTTATTGAAGAACACGGAAAACCTGACGTAATTATTACCGATCCACCACGCGCAGGAATGCATGATGATGTAATAAACGCCATACTTTTTGCTGAACCTACGCGCATTGTCTATGTAAGTTGTAATCCAGCCACGCAAGCCCGTGATTTAAGCTTGCTCGACGGCAAATACAAAGTGGCTGTGGTACAACCAGTTGACATGTTTCCGCATACGCATCACGTGGAGAATGTAGTGCTGTTAGAAAAAAGAGTTTGAAAAATGAAGAGTTTGAAGTCCCGATAGCTATCGGGATGAAAGTTTGAATATCACCAACCACAACATGGTTTAACTTGCTTACCGGCAGGTATGATGAATCATGAAACTGAAATGCATGGTTTTGAGATAAATGATTTTTGAATTGGTTTCTATTCATCTAAAATGTAATTATTTATGTCGATAATTATTCGAGAGATTTCATCAAATAGCGATTTGAAAAAGTTTATTTGGTTTGGCATAAATCTTTACAAAGATTGTAAGTTTGCAGCGCCACCCTTGTTGATGGACGATCTGCTTAACCTCAGTAAAGGAAAAAATCCTGCGCTTGATTTTTGCGAAGCAGCCTATTTTTTGGCATATAAAAATGATGAAATTGTAGGTAGAATTGCGGCCATTATAAATCCAGTTGCCAACGAAACCTGGAATGTGAAAAGTGGACGATTTGGCTGGATAGATTTTATTGATGACGAAAAAGTATCAAAAGCATTGTTGGACACAGCCACCAAATGGTCTAAAGAAAAGGGGATGACATCCATTCGCGGTCCTTTGGGTTTTACGGATTTCGACCACGAGGGAACACTTGTCAAAGGATTTGACCAAAACGGCACTTTGGCAGCCATTTACAATTATCCGTATTATGCACAACATATTGAAAACAACGGATTTGTGAAAGATGCTGAGTGGAATGAATATCTTATTCCAATTCCCGAGATATTTCCGGAGAAATACTTTCGCATTGCTGATATTGTTCAAAAAAAATATGGTCTTACCGCCAAAAAGTTCAAAAACCGTAAAGAGGTGGTTGACAATTATGTGGGAAAGATATTTGATTTACTCAACCTGTGTTACAAAGATTTGTACGGGTTTTCTAAACTCAATGAAAAACAAAAAAACTTCTATATCAAGATGTATTTTAGTTTTTTCCGAACTGATACCATTAGTATCATTGTGGATGAGAAAGATGATGTTGTAGCACTTGGAATTGCAATGCCAAGTTTCACAAAAGCATTGCAAAAAGCACAAGGAAGTCTGTTCCCATTCGGTTGGTTTTATATGTTGCAAGCTTTAAGAACGAATGATATTGTAGATTTATATTTAATGGCAGTGCACCCCGATTATCAGAATAAAGGTGTAAATTCATTACTTTTTGCTGAGTTGATGCCTCGATTTGCCAAAAATGGCTATAAATTTGCCGAAAGTAATCCTGAATTGCTTAGCAACACAAAGATGTCATCTCAATGGGGAAGTTTCGAGCATTTTAATCATAAATCGAGACGGGTGTTTGCCAAAGAAATTTAGTTGGGTGTTAATAATGAATCATAATACTACCGACTAATTATAGTTTTTATCAACTAATTATTATCTCATTTGTTTAACTGAATATAATTAGTATTTTATTAGAAAATAATGACGCGTAAATTTGATTTTTTGGTTCTTGGTGGCGGCATGGCTGGTATAAGTTTTGCCCTCAAAGCTTCAAAATTCGGCTCGGTAGCCTTGTTGAGTAAAACCAACTTGAGCGAATCCAATACTTCGTATGCACAAGGTGGAATTGCCTCGGTAACTTATGCACCTGATAGTTTCGAAAAACACATTGAAGATACACTTATTTCGGGCGATGGTCATTGCAACCTGGCAGCTGTAGAGAAAGTGATACGTGAAGCTCCTTCCCAAATTGAAGAACTGTTAGAATGGGGAATAAATTTCGACAAAAACGAACAGGGTTTATTTGATTTACATCGTGAAGGTGGACATTCAGAACACCGTATTCTGCACCATAAGGACAATACAGGATACGAAATTCAGGAAAGTTTAATTCGTCAGGTAAGAGCCAATAAACAAATTGAAGTGTTTGAAGACTATTTTGCCATAGAGTTACTCACACAACACCATTTAGGCCAAATAGTTACGCATCAAACCTCCAATATTGAATGTTATGGCGCTTATGTACTGAATCAACGCACCAATCATATTCATACTTTTTTATCTAAAATAACATTGTTGGCTACTGGTGGAATTGGTGGCGTTTATGCTACCACCACCAACCCGGGAATTGCTACTGGCGACGGTATTGCGATGGTTCATAGAGCACGTGGCGTAATAAAGGATATGGAATTTGTACAGTTTCATCCTACCGCATTGTACCATCCGGGCGAACGACCTACATTCCTCATTACTGAGGCAATACGAGGTTATGGTGCGGTATTGCGTACGCAAGATGGCAAGCAGTTTATGCAAAAATACGATGAACGTGGTTCGTTGGCGCCCCGCGATATTGTGGCACGTGCCATTGACAACGAAATGAAGATGCGTGGACATGATTTTGTTTATCTTGATGTGACAAAAATGGATGCCGAGGAAACAAAATTACATTTCCCCAATATTTACAAAAAATGCTTGGAATTAGGCATTGATATCACAAAAGATTATATTCCTGTGTCGCCAACGCAGCATTATTTGTGTGGTGGCATAGTTGTTGATTTGAATGGCAAGTCATCTATCAATCGGTTATATGCAGCCGGCGAATGTTCGTGTACAGGATTGCACGGCGCCAATCGGCTGGCTTCCAACTCGCTTATAGAAGCGATTGTATATGCTGATGCCGCAGTGAAAGATGCATTGAATATTATTGATACGTTGAAATTTAATGACAAAATTCCAGATTGGAATGATGAAGGAACTTCGCTCCCCGAAGAAATGGTATTGATTACACAAAGTTTCAGGGAAGTAGAACAAATTATGAGTGCTTATGTGGGCATTGTACGATCTAATTTAAGATTAAAACGTGCCATGAATCGACTGGAAATTCTATACCGCGAAACCGAACATTTATTCGAAAAATCAGTGGTATCGCGAGAAATATGTGAGCTTCGAAATGTGATTAGTGTTTCTTATCTCATAATCAAACAGGCACTTTTGCGTAAAGAAAGTAGGGGACTTCATTTTACTGTTGATTACCCCGCTCCTATGCGAAATGATAATTAATAAAACACTTGCAAAACTTATTCTCATGAAACAACTTATTACCTTTCTGTTAATATTGATTTTTGTAGGACTTGCCACTGCTCAAAATAATAGTAGGGTGGACTTACGTGGCGCTGTCCAAAATACAATTGTAAAGATTGATGGGTCACAAAATTCCTTTTCAAAAGGAGAAAATGATGCATCTCCAGGTGTGAATTCTCAAATTTCAGGAAATGAAAATGTTACTTTTAGCTCCACTCCCGAAGGTATTTTTGTTACAATACTGAATGGAAGCAATAAAATTAAACTTTTTGCACTCACAGGCCAATTACTTTTGAATGGCGACTTGAAACAAGGCAGCTTCTTTATTCCTACCCGAAAAGGGATTTACTTTTTAAGGGTGAATAATAAAAGCTTTAAGGTGATATGTAAATAGGGATTAGTGGTTAGTGATTAGTTTAAAAGCCTGAAGGGCTTGAAAGTGATTTGCAATAGGTGAAACCTATCGATGACAATGACATAATAATAAAAATAAAACAAATATAGAATGATTAAACATATCGTTTTTTTCGGATTGGTAGATACTGCCGAAGGCAAATCAAAAGCAGAACATGCTCAAATAATTAAAGCAGAATTAGAAAATCTGAAGAATTTTATTCCTGAAATAATTAAAATTGAAGTTGGAATAAATCATGCTGATGCCGCGCAAGGCAATTCAGACATTGCATTATATACAGAATTCGAGAGTTTTGAAGCACTCAACACTTATATCGAACATCCTGAACACAAACGCGTAGCAGCTTACATTGGGAAAGTGAAAACTACCCGTGCAGCTGTTGATTACGAGGTGTAACTTAACTAAAGTCGGAGTGCGACTCCAAGTCGCGCCCCGACTTTGACAAATAAACCTAATCGACTGAGGCTATGGGCAACGGCGATTTGCGGGAACCAGTTTGTAGCTCAAGCGACAAAGAGAAAGCCGCAGCAAAGCAGCCGCAGTGCAAATATTATGATTTTTTAATCGCTATAAAAAATCCATTGCAAACATACGAGGCGTATATTTGGGGCTAGTAGCTTCGTATCTTCTTATCATATTTAAATTCAGCTGTTTAAATGAGAAAATTCTGTTCGTTTTAAATATCTGTCAGTCTTCATAGTTGACTAAATACTAAAAAATCGTCAGTTACAAAGTTAAGTCAGTTCTTTCTCTTTATGTCTAACTGCGTAAATTTATCAACCGTACTAGTTGTGGGTAGTCGCATGCCAGTATTTTGTTGCTACTTGCGATTGCTGCTCTGCTACTTGCGATTGTTGCCCTGCTAATTGCGATTGTTGCTCTACTAATTATGCGAATCAGGAGTAGAGACTCCATAATTCATTGTTAGTATAAAGTGTTTATATTCAAGAAAATAAGTGTTAAGATGTTTGTTTAATTCCCTGAAAATCATTATCTTAGAGGAAAA
>Ga0247844_1001543_pt1 | contig 41889 bp, 21 predicted proteins | sample LaCtaG_FD_192421 | JGI IMG/M metagenome (GOLD analysis project Ga0247844, IMG submission 192421) | Freshwater microbial communities from meromictic Lake La Cruz, Castile-La Mancha, Spain - LaCruzMarch201714.5m_1 | ecosystem: Environmental > Aquatic > Freshwater > Lake | place: Spain: Castile-La... | reverse complement strand
CCGACGCACTCGGCGAGGCCCCGTGGTTTGTCGGATCCGTCGAGAAGTATGCTCCCGAAACCAACGTCGTCGTACACGCCGAATCCGAGTACGCCTGCAGCGTCACGTTCGATCCCCACAGCGGGTCCCCGCTCGAGGTGATCGTGTTGTTGTACGTGTCCCGGATCTGAACCGCAGGCGGAGTCGCAAACGAAGCACCTGCTTGCGGACTCAGGTTCGAGGTCGGTGCCGTGAACACGATCTTCGCCGATGTCGCGGGGCTCGTTACCAGCGACTGCGTGGCCGTGATGGCGGTGGCTGTCACGGTCGCCGTGATCGTGCGCGAGCTTGCAAGCTGTGGGCTGATCGCACAAGTCGAAACGCCTGAAGCATCCGTGTTCGATCCGCACGTCGTGGGCAGCGTGCCGGTGTCCGCTCCGCCCGTGTAGCCAAGAGTCACCGCCAGGCCCGGAATCACGTTGCTGTATTGGTCTTTGGCCGTGACTGTCGCCGTCACGCTGCCGCCGGCCGTAACGGTGTTCGAAGAAAGCGAGAACGTCGACAAGCTGGCACTAGGAGTCGTCGACGGATTCACCGTGAGCGACTGCGTGGCCGTGACCACCGTCGCATCGATCGTGGCCGTGATTGTCCGCGACGCCGTTACCTGCGGGCTGATCGCACAAGTCGCAACACCCGAGGCGTTCGTGTTCGATCCACAGGTCGTGGGCAACGTGCCCGTATCCGCCCCACCCGTGTAGGCCAGCGTCACCGCTCTGCCTGCAATGGGGTTGCCGAACTCGTCCCGCGCGGTCACCGTTGCCGTTACGCTCCCGCCCGCCGTCACGCTGTTCGACGACAACGTGAACGTCGACACCGCCGGGCTGATCGTCGCATTGTTCGACACCGCCACGCTAAACGTGCCGCCCGGTGCTCCCGCCGCTTGGCCCGAACACGCCGTGTACGCTCCGCTTGTCGCCTTCAGGTAGATCGTCCTTGCATTGATGTACTGCAGGCTCGACGAGAACGTCGCGGTCGCTCCGGTAGCCGCTTGCACCACCGACGCGCTCGGCGAAGCTCCGTGGTTCGTCGGATCCGTCGAGAAGTATGCTCCCGACACCAACGTCGTCGTACACGCCGAATCCGAGTACGCCTGCAGCGTCACGTTCGATCCCCACAGCGGGTCTCCGCTCGAGGTGATCGTGTTGTTGTATGTATCCCGAATCTGAACCGCTGGCGGAGTCGCAAACGAAGCACCTGCTTGCGGACTCAGGTTCGAGGTCGGTGCCGTGAACACGATCTTCGCCGATGTCGCGGGGCTCGTTACCAGCGACTGCGTGGCCGTGATGGCTACCGTAGCCGAGTTATAGTTCACCGATGCGGTGATCGTTCTGGAAGTGGCAAGCTGAGGTGCGATCACGCAAGTGGCAACGCCCGACGCGTTGGTACTGCCGCAGGATGCAGGGAGCGTTCCCGTGTCTGCCCCGCCCGTGTACGCTAGCGTCACCGCTCCGCCAACGATCAAGTTGCTGTACTGGTCCCGCGCGGTCACCGTTGCCGTTACGTTTCCGCCGGCCGTCACGCTGTTCGACGACAGCGTAAACGTCGACAGAGTGGGGCTCGCGGATCCCGGATTCACGGTGTAAGGGCTCGAGGCGTTGTGTACGATTCCCGCATCGCCCGTCCCCAACGCGGCTACGGTGAGCGTCTGAGCGCTTCCCTTGGCCGTGTGAGTGACAGAAGTGGAGCCAGCCCCGCCCGTCAGCGACACCGTGGTCGGCGTCCATGTGGCCGTTCCGTCCGTCGAAACCAGTGTCGCGGTGTTCGTCTGCGAGAGCAGGTTGAAGTACTGATCGAGAACCTGAACGTTGGCCGTGAACGCCGCGCCCGTCACTTGCGTGGGAGCGGATCCGGTGATCGCAGCAGCCCAGGTGGCCTTGCCCGCGGTCAGCGTCTGGCTGCCCAAAAGAACCGCGGTTTGATAGGCCGAGCCCACGTTCACGGTGAGGTTGGTGGAGTACTTGCTAAATCCGGTGGACGAAGAGTTCAGCAACCAGCGCCAGGTGCCGGCCACCCGGTGGACAAAGTTTGCATAGGTCGCTCGACCGTTGGTGAAGTCGACGTTCGCAGGCAAAGGAGTTTGTGGCTCCGGACTGGTGTTGCCGGTGTAGCGCAGGAGGGTCGACAAGTCGCCCCCCGTGGTGGTGAGCGTGGACTGGTTGGACCAGTCGTCGATGGCGTAGACATCGAAACTATAGGGAACAGCCACGGTCTGCGCCGAAATCACGCCGCCTACGGCTGACGAGGGAGTCACGCCCGAAACCAAGTTTTGCCCGGGAAGGATGGCAACCAAGCTTGTGGCCGCACCCGCTTGAACCGTGATCCCCGAGGTCGTGCAGTCCGATATCAGAGCCGGAGTCGACGGGCTGGTGAATTTCAGCCAAACGGTTTCCGCTTTGCGGGAGTACACGCCGCTGAAGTCGACACGCCCCGTACCCGGCGTGGGCGAGCCGGGATTCTGAGCCGCACCGTAACCACCCGACGTCAAACCCGTGCAGTCACTCGCGGTATAGACATCCAGCCTCACCGTACTCGTGGAAGTCGTCACCGTGTTGTCGTACTGATCCTTGATATAGACCTGCGGCGCGTAGCTGAAGTTGCTTGTTGCCGTTGCCGTTTGCTCACCGCCCGAGGGATGAGCCGCGATAATGAGCTTCCAGGCCGCATTGGGGATGACGGTGAAAGTAGACGAAGTGTTCGGCCCCAAGGGATCCGCCGTCGAGCCGGTAAACGTTTGCCCCGACAGGGCCGTCAATGGCAAGTGGTTAAAGCTCCCCACTCCCGTCGCGATGCTTGTGGTGCTCAGGTCGTTGTCGTGGGACGCGGAAAGTGTCGCCGTCCCCGAGTAGGTTTCGACCGTATTGAAGTACGCGTCTACGGCCTTGATCGTGGATCCGAACGACACGCCCGCCGTGCGGTTCGAGACCGCGTTAACCACGGCCGCACCAATGTTGGCGGCCCCCTCGACATGGCCCTGGCCCGGGAGCACGAAGATGAGTCGGTTGACCCCGGCCGGATTCACTACGTAAGTCGAGGAAACGTTCGGAACGAGGCCGGTTCCCGCAATCGTGTAAACGTATCCAGAGAGCCCGTTGTTCTGAACCCGGCGATTGGATCCGTTGTTTGCGGTGCTGTTAGTGACCGTCACGGTGCGAACGCCGGCAACAGCGGCGGTGTTGTTGTTGGTGAGAGTCTGACCCGCGTCCGTGCCCGTCGTTCGCGTCATACTCAGGGGGCTGGTGTAACCAGGCACAATATTGAAACGCGCATCCGTCGCATACAGCGTGGCCGTGAAGGAAGTTCCTGCGGTTTGCGCCGTCGGCACCCCGGTGACCGCCGTTGCCAGGGAAGCCGCACCAGGCGTGTAAGTTTGGCCGGGCAGAACGGCGATGGCATTGAAGATCCCCGACGGATTCACCGTGTAGTTTTGCGACACGCCGGTCGTCACGCTGGTGGCACCCGACACATAAACGGCCCGAACGTAGTGGTTGGTGGTGATCGTGCCGGTCGACGCCGCATTCGTCGTGGCCGTCATGTTGGTCAGGGGGACAACTGCCGAGCCCGACGAGAGTGGGACGTTTCCGGGGTCCGTATCGTTCGGGTCGTCGGTCGTCACCGATACAGTTCCGCCATAAGTGGTGTCGATGTTGCAGTTGTCGTCCACCGCCTTAAGCGTGACCGAGAACTGCGTGCCCGATGTTTGCGTGGGCGCGGCTCCGTTGATGGCTCCGACACAATTAGCCACACCCGTGGTCAGTGTTTGATTGCCCAGAAGAACAATCAAACGCGTAGCGACAGCCGACGTGGCCGAGTACTGAGAAGAGTCGTTAGACGCCAAAGCAGGAGTCGACGTGGGTCGAAGCTGGTGAATCGTCGAGGCCGTGTTATTCGTTACGGGAACCGGAGCCAATCCCAGCGAGAAACTCACGGCCGTTCCCGGAAACACGGCCGTTGGGTCCGTGGCACCGGCCATGGACAAGTTGGCGGTTCCCGAGAAACTGGAAACAACGTTGTAGAAGTCGTCGACGGCTTGGACGACGGGCGTAAACTCAACCCCGGCTTTCTGCGCCGTGATGGCACCCGTCACGGCAGCAGCGAGCGACTGAGCCCCGGGCACCGCCGTTTGTCCGGGCAACACGACAAGCAACTGAGAAGCTGTACCGACGTTGACGGTGTAGTTCTTGGACTGCACGGAATTCAGTGCGAGATCCGTGGAACTTGGCGTCATGTAATGCGTGATACCCGAGCTCGTGGCCTTGGTGTTGGTGATGGAGAAGTCCCATTGTCCCGCGCTCAGCGCGTGGGCCGTGGGCTCAGTATCGAGCGGATCGAGGGTGGCAAGTTGAACCGAACGCGTTTCGCTGGTCACTTTGTTGAACCAATCGTCCACCGCCATAACTGGTACCGTGAACGGGGAGCCAACGGTTTGAGTGGTCGCTACGCCGCTGATCGCAGTTGCCGGTAACTGCGAGATTCCTGGAGCGTGCGTCAGACCCGGAAGAACGGCGATGACTTGAGTCGCAGCGCCCGACGAGACGACCGTCGGGTTCGTGGTGCAGTCCGTGACCAGGGCGCCGGCCGAAGCCTTGAAGTATACGGACTCCGCCTTTCGGTAGAAGAAGCTCGAGAAGGCCGAGACTCCGTTGCTGGGCAAGACGGTGGTGGAACTATGGGAGAACGCGCCCGTCGCGGGCGTGGTCAAGCAACCTGCGTCGCTAAACACCTCGATGGCGACGGGCGACGAAGAGTAAGTCGAATAGTTCGTAACCACGTTCCCTTCGATGTCGGCTACTTCCACCGTCGGGGCACTCGCGAAGTTCGCGGTGGCGGTGGCCGTCACGCTAGGTGACACCGAATAGCGCACCCGATACGGAGCCGCGGGCGCCACGACGTAGTCGGAGGAGTCCAAGCCCGTGAGGGAAGCGTGCGTAACCTGAATCTTGTAGGTTCCAGTTTTCTTGGGCGTGTAGTTGAAAACAACGTTTCCACCCGAAAGCGCCGCAGGAGCGGGTTCTGTGTCGTTCGGATCCGTGGTCGACAGCGTCACGTTGCCCGAGGTCGTGCCCACCGGATTGAAGTAGTCGTCTACTGAGTAAATGCGGATGGAATCCTGGACATTCACCTGCCTTGGGACCGAGCTGGGGCCACCAATGGCGTCGCCCCGATTCAACGCACCGCTATTGAGCCACTGTCCACTGTTAAAGATCGGAATCAGCTGAGTGGCCGTGCTGGGAACCACGTTGTAGATGCTCGAGGACTGCGGAGCCAGCGCGAGTCCCGACGGCACCAAGTAGTATTGCGCGTTCAAGGCACGATAGTTTCTCACCGTAAGGTCCGCCTGGCCGGAGCTTAGGGGAACCGAAGTGATCGCGGGCATGTACTGATCGAATCCACCCGCCAGCGACAGCGAGGCCGTTCCGCTAAACGAAGGGACCGTGTTCCATAGAGCGTCGACCGCTCGCACCGTCGCCACAAAGTCCGCGCCCGCAACTCGATCCGTCGGCGCGCCCGTGACCGCGGTCGCGATGTTTCCGCCCTGAACCCCCGGCACATAAGTCTGACCGGGCAGAACCACGATCATCTTCGTAGCGGTGCCGGGATTGACCGTGTAGTTCTGCGAAACACCGGAGGTGATCGTGCCGCCGGTGCCGAAGCCCGCGGTCCAGGCGGCACGCACATAGTGAGAGGCCCCCGATCCCGTGGTCGTCGTGTTCGTCACGTTAAAGGTGAGACTGCCGACACTCATGGGGAGAGTACCCGGATTCGTGTCGTTGGGATCGTCGGTGGTGATCGAGAGGTTGGCAGAGTATCCGGTATCCACGTTGCAGTTGTCGTCGACCGCTTTGACGGTGACCTGGAACGGCGTGCCCGCAGTCGGGGTCGGAGTCGCCCCAACAATGGCGCCCGTGCAGTTCGCCACGCCGTTGGTGAGGGTTTGAGTGCCCAGGAGCACGACAAAGCGAGTGGCCGCAGCACCGTTCACCGTATAGGTCGAGGAATCGTTCGCCGTCAGGACCGGCGACGAAGTCGGACGCAGCTTGTGCGTGTTGCCTGAGGTCATGTTGGTCACGGGAATCGTGGCGTACCCGCTTGCAAAGTTGGCCGCAGTTCCGGGGAACACGGCCGCGCTATCAGTAGCACCTGCCATCGCCAAGTTCACGGTTCCAGAGAAGCCGGTGATCGTGTTGAAGAAGGTATCGACCGCGTAAACCGTAGCATTGTAGGAAACGCCGGCGACTCGGGCGCTGACCGGGTTCCGAACGCCGTTGCTGATACCGCCCTGCGCACCTTGCACAAGCGTCTGCCCTGGCATCACGACCGCCAGCTGCGAAGCGGCCAAGGCATTCACCGTATAAGGCTTGGTCGCAACGGACCCGAGCCCGAGATCCACCGAGTTAGGGGAAATGACGTGAGCAGTACCCGAAGTCGTCGCCGTCGTGTTTGTTACGGAGAAGGTCCATTCTCCGCTTGAGAGAACATGCGCGCCGGGCTCGGTGTCGTTGGGATCGGTGGTGGAAATCACGACCGATCGAGACTCGGTGCCTACCTTGTTGTACCAGTCGTCCACCGCCTTTACGGTGACATCGAAGGACTGGCCCGCGGTCTGCGGCAAGACGGACCCTGAGAGCGCCGTATTGGTTACTTGCGAAACACCGGGGTTGTGGGTGATTCCCGGGGGTACTGCGACGATCAGGGTTGCGGCGCCGGCGGATACGACGGTAGGGCTAGGGGTGCAATCCGAGACGAGCGATCCGGAGGTCGCCTTCAAGTAGATGGTCTCCGCTTTGCGATAGGCGACGTTGGCAAAGGCATAGACGCCGTTGGTGGGTGGCAAAGGATTTGCGGCCGCCGTCAGCAAACCCGTGGCTGGCGTCGTGTCGCACGCGGAATCCGTGTAGGCCGTGAGCGTCACGGCGGTCGTGTACCCGGTCACGACGTTCTCCGCGTCGTCTCGCACTTCGACCGTGGGAGCCACGGCAAAGTTTCCTGTCGTCGTGGCCGTGGTGCTGGGCTGAACCGAAATCGTCAAGTGGGTCGGCGCAGCCGTGGCAACAAAATAGTCGAAAGAGTCGACCCCCACGTAGGAACCCGAATGAACCGGAGCCACGTGGTAGGTGCCTGCGGTCTTGGGCGTGATCGCCGTTGCGCCACTGAAGGTGGCTTGGCCGCCCGTGAAGGGCTTGGCCACGGGCTCCACGTCGTTTGGATCCGTCGTCGTGGGCGTAACGGTTCCCGTGGCACCGCTCACGATGTTGTAAAAATCGTCTACGGCAATTGCGGTGATCGCAAAGGGCACGTTCACCTGCTGGGAAATGGGCGTGGTCAATGGACCGATGGCGTGGGCCAACGAGTCCGCACCGGCATTGAGGTACTGCCCCGAGAAGAGAGTGACGATCTGAGTGGCGGGACCGGGGCTCACCGCGTAGGCAGAGGACGACTGAGGAGTGAGCGCGTTGCCCGAGGTGGTCAATCGCGTTGTCGCCGTGGAGGCGGCCTTGTAGTGTTTCGCGCTGAGAGTCGCAACGCCATTCACGAACGGCTCGGCCGCAACCGTAGGCATGTATTGGTCCATGTTGTTGTTCAGCACGTCGACCGTGGCGGACCCCGAGAAGCTCGGATCGATGTTGTAGTTCACGTCGACCGCCAGGACTTCCACCGCGAACGGCGTGTTCACCGTCAACGCAGGCGTCACGGCTCCGCTGACGGCCGACGCCGCGGGCCCGCTGATTCCGGGGTTGTGGGTTTGGCCCGGGAGCTTAACGAGCATCTGGACGGCGGTTCCGTTGGCCACGCTGTAGTTGGCCGAGTTGGTGCCAGTTAGGGTGCCGTGAGTGGGTACCAGGTAATGAGCGGCGTTGGAGGTGCGATGACTCACGACAAAAGTCGCTAGCCCCGAGGCAAAAACCGCCGCAGCCGGGGCCGTGTCGTAAGCGTCCGTGGGCGTGGCCACGGAGATCGCCGTTCCTTCCACGCTGTTCGGACCGGTGAGACTCGAGACCACGTTGTAGAAGGCATCTACGGCGTAAACCCTGGCCTGGAACCCGACGTTGATGTTTTGTCCCGTGGGCACACCGGTCAGGGCCGCGGCGTAGCTGCTCAGTCCCGAGTTCAGCGTCTGACCGGGGAGCCACACGATCACACCTGTCGGAGGCCCATGGAGCACCGTAAAGACTGTGGAAACGTTGCTCGCGAGCACGCCACTGCTCGGAGTCACCGTGTGGGCCGTCCCCGCAGTGACGCTACTCACGCTAAACGTGGCCGACCCCAGCACAAAATTCTGGGAGCCCGGCTCGGTGTCGTTCGGATCGTTCGTGGTGAGGGATCCCGATGCGACATAGTTTCTGTCGATGTTAAAGTAGGAATCGACGGCCACCACGGTCACGTCAAAAGCACTCGCAACGCTTTGGGGGTTCGGGGCATTCGTCAGAGCCGTGGCCAAGGTGGTCGTGGTTCCCGCCACCAAGCTTTGGCCCGGGAGAATGGCGACGAGCTGGGTAGCCGTGTCGGCCGACACCACGATGGGCCCAAAGCAGTCCGGAGTCAGTCCCGCGGTGGATGCCTTGAGGTAGATCGTTTCGGCCTTGGTGTACTTCACTCCACCGAAGGTCGACGTGCCGTCATCGGCCTGCAGCGGATTGGACGTGGCGGTCAGAATCCCTCCGGCCGCAAAGTTGCATTCATCGTCCGTGTGCGCGCTCAGAAGAATATCTGCGGCCGAGGTCGAGACTCGGTTGTCATTGACGTCCCGCACTTCGACTTCGGGTTGCACCGCAAAGGCCTGATTGGCGATCACGGCCGTGCTCGGATTGATCGAGAACCTGACCCGCGTCGGCGTGGAGGCATTCACGGAGTAGGTCTTCGAATCGTTGACCGAGTATCCGGCAGCCGTGGGCGAAACAGAGAAATTCGCTCCCGTAAGAACGTGGGAGACGTCGAAGGTGGCCACCCCACCCGAAAAACTCTGGCTCCCGTAACTCACGTTGTCGGGCTGGGTCAGGAGCGTCGCCGATCCCGTGTTTACGCCGGTGGCCGTGTTGAAGTATTGGTCGACGATCTTGACGTAGGCCTTAAAGATTTCTCCGGCATTGCGATCCGGAGCCGTGCTGGGGATTGCGGCGGCCAGAGAATCGACCCCCTGCTTGTGCGTCATTCCCGCCAACACGGTGATCACGCCCACCGGGGTCCCCGGCATTACCGTGAGGTTCGTAACAAGGGGCGCCGACGGAGCCGCGGGCGATGCCGCGATCGTCGCTCCCAGAGCACCTGCCTGCTTGCTCGTAACTTGGAGGGTCGCCTCGCCCGAAGCCCCGAGACTCCCGGAAACCGAGCGGTCCGATATTCTCGTGAAATTCTCTAGCGTGGAACTGACGATTTGTGCGCTCGGATCGGCCGTGGAATCGCGATTCAGCGTCAAGGTCAGCGTGGAACTCGTGACATCGTCACCGTAGTAGTTCGAGCTGATCGAGTTGCCATAGAGGTCCGACGCAATCACCTGCCAATCAAAGAACCCGTTGGCGGTGAACTGATTAGACCCACCGGCATACAGCAAGAACCTATCGAGAGGCTTATGGCGCACGGCAATCGGGCCCACCACGCCGATGCGTGCCGGCAAGTTCGCGGTGGTCACCTGAATGGTGGGCGTCACCGCCGAGTTCATCAGCGTGACAGAAGTATCTAAGACGCCGCCCACGAAGTTGTAGGTGGCGCCCGACGTAGGCAAAGTGGAGGCAAATCCCAATCGAGTGCCGGAATCCCCGACAATCGAGAAGTTCAAAGCCGTCGCCACGGTCCCCGGAGCCCCCGTAATGGTGTTCTCCTCGACATCCTTCATGGTGACCCTGAGATTGAAGGGAGTGCCCGCGGTTTCTTGGTTCGAGTTCTCGGTCTCAACCAGGAAGTGATCCAAGGGCCCCGCCACCACGTTGATCGTGCGGGTTGTGAGCAGGGTCGTGGGCCCCCCGGTGGTGGGGACTCCTTGCAGGGTCAGAGTGCCGCTTCCGGTAAATCGAGCATCGAGGGCTACGGACGCCGAGGGGGGCAAGGTGCCGCCCGTCTGGAGCGCGAGGTAGGTTCCGCTCCAGGAGTAGCTCGGCCAAGAACCGGGGACGAGGTTCAGCTCCGAGTCGAAGACCGCGGAGTACAGGGTTTGCGACTGGTGCACCGTGAGCGCAACATCCGAGGTCGTGCCGGACACGCCGGCCGTGTAGTCCAGCACTCCGGCCTGGTCGAAAGCCGAACCGGACTTATTGGTAACGCGCCAGATCTGGCCCGTGTAGGCGCCGGCGCTGGGACACAGAATCGAGGCATTGACTCCATCGGTTGCCGCTATCTCCGTTCCGATGCAGGCCGTTCCCGCTCCGTTGGGAACGTTTCCGGTTTCGGCTCGGGGGAGCCTCAGGCCCGAAATTCGAATGGCTTGATAGGGGCCGGCAGAACCAAACTGACTGGTGACGGGGCTCACCACGGCCGGCGTGTAAACGGCCGTTCCCGAAGGCAAGCTCGGCGCCGTGCCCTTGGGAGAAGTCGTGGCTCGAGCGTTGCTCAACGTGATCGTGACGGGTGTCAGACCATTCGGGAAGTTTTGAATCTGTCTGTCGCTGGCGTCGGCGGGCACGAGCTCGAGCACCAACGGAAGGCCCGTGTCATAGCAGTTCTTGTTCTTCGCCGCATTCGGGTCCGTCGGGGAGCCAAGAGTGCATGCGCTCAGGGTGCCGCCGTTGTTGGAATAGAGCCGCATCTGATAGTGGTGGAACTGCCCGACGGCCGTTCCGCCCCGAATCGCTCGATCGCAACTGGGGCAACTCGAGGACCCCAAATCGAAGGCAAACGAGGACCCGAGGTTGCCGTTGGCCGTATCGATCTTGGCGATGCTCGCGTTCGAAGTCGTCGAGGTGAGCGAACCCGGATCGGGATTGAGAGGATCGGTGAACGTGAACTTGCGAATGGCTCCGACTCCGAGCAACTCCACCCAATCCACGTTGGCAGGCCCAATAAAGTTACCGGCCGCGTCTTCCAGGCCCGCAAAGAGAGTCACGTCTCCCAAATCCGGGCTCACCGACTCGAGCGGCGTGTCGCCGTAGTCCGGCAGGCGACAGTGCCCCGAGGGCAAAAAGGGATTGTTTGTCTGACTACAAACCGAAGGATCGCACGGAAGCGCTTGAACCACTTCGGTGGGATCGAAGTCTCCATCCCGGCGGAAATCGCAAACGTAGCTCGCTGGATCGATCTGTTTGTTTACGGTATCGAAGGCGGTGTACAAGTTGACCCGAGCGGGCGCGCCCACGGCCTGCATGGCAAAATGATTCGGAATCGTGGAACCCTGAAGTGCGACAACACCCCCACCCGCCTCTATCTTCGCTGTGATCTTTGGATCCACGTTGGTGGCGTCGTGAAAACGGGCCTTTACTGCGCCGAGATCGGCCGAGTGCCCTTCGATAAAGGTCATCGAAACCAAGTAGCCCGGATCCGTCGGGTTCGGACCTGATCCGAAGCGTCCGGGGTAGTGGTTGATCATCGAAACTCGCAGAGACGCGGGACCAAAGCTGGGCATGATGTCGGACCAATCGTTGTCTAACCACACCCGTACGCTCTGAACGCCCGTGTAGCCACCCGATCCGTTGTAGTTTTTCTGAACACGGTTTCCGATGACATCGAGGATATCGACGCCAAAGGAGAACTCTTCTCCCGGCGCAATAGCGTTACCCGTGGAGGTGGCCTCCGTGCCCACTTTATACACGCCCAGGTGGTGGGGAATTCCCGGATCCACGATGATCGTCGAGATGGCTCCCGTGACGAGGCCATCGGCGGCAGCCGTGATCGCCCCCATACCCGCCGTGTTGCCTTCGCCAGGCCCCGAAATCGTGGGCCGAAACAGCGCCCCCGCCTGCCCCGCGGTGTTTGTATAAGAGGGGTTCAGGGCGGGCGCGGAGGTGTAGGTCTGGGTTCCCGCCCAGGTGACGGACCCAGACGGAGCCGGCCATAAAAAGTTTCCGCTGACGTCCGTGACCGCCGCAAACAACTCGAACTCATTGAGGACACTGGCCGCAGGAGAGGTGTAGCACTTGCCGAGATCCGGAGAAGAGGGATAGCAGTCCGCCGTGGCTTGAATCGAGGTGTAGGCCCTGGCGTTCGACGTGAGGGGATCCCCGTACTTGTCGGCGATCACGAGCCTGGACGCCGAGCCCTTGAGAACAGTCACTTCCTTGTTGAAGACCGCGGCCGTGGCGTCGCCGTCGATACCCACCGAAATCAACGTGCGATCCGCCGGCGCCGAAGTCGTGGCATTGGTCAATATGGTGTTGGAGCTCACCGTGCAGACGCCGTTCTCGAAGACGCAACTGACCGAGCTCGGCAGATTGGAGGGGGCGACACCGGCCCAGCTCGACGACGTGGCCACGCTCCACGTGGTTTGGCGCGTCTCGTTGTAGGTCGAGATAACGTTGTCCGAATCGTCGTAAACCGTGACCGTGAAGTTGAAGGGAACTCCGGCCGTCTCGATCATCCCGTGGGTCGAATTCAACCTCACCTGACTGACGGACGCGGCCTCGGAGGTTCGGAGGCTAAACACCGCTTGCGTGCTGGTACCCCGAATCGACGCCACGATCGAAACGGCTTGCCCGTACAAACTCGGAGCTCGCACTTTGGTGCTGACCAATCCCTCGTCGTCTGATTTTCCGCTGGGCACCAAAACGGACGCATCCGTATCCGAACTTTGTACGAAATCGACGTCGAAGCCAGGAGCCGGATCACCGCTCGTGTCCACGACCTTCACCACCAAGGACTCGCCGAACACCCGCCCAGCCTTGGCATCCTGCCCATCTCCGGAGACAACTTGGATATCTAAACCGTAGCCGCCCTGCTGCAAGAGAAGGTTCCCGGCGCCTCGACACGACACCAGCAACAGCAACAACGCGTGCACGTACGTACGCCCAAGGCGGGAAACAATAGGCGCGCGCCATCGAGCAAAGGTACGAGAAGACACCACTTAAGATTATCGCTCGAACTAAGAAAGGAATTGAGCTCAGAATGGCCAACGATTTGTCGTTTAAAGCGCGAACGCCGCTAAAACGCCAACCGGCTGACGCGTCCGAGATGGGCGTAAATAGATTCGACAACTTACCCAACGTGAGTCCGGCCAACAGGACGAAACAATTTGTATCCCTGAATATTTCGGACTTTTATTAAGTTTTCACAAAGGCCAATGCCTAGGGAGAGCGAGACACGGGCTCGGGATTCGCAGGCTCGGGACTTGGCTTGTCCGGCGCATTATCAAAAGAGTTCGTGATGTAAATTTTTACTCTTCGATTCTGAGCCTGGTTCTCGGGGAGCGGCGCGCCGCTCGGATCACGATTCGCGACGAGGGGACGAGTTTGTCCGTATCCAACCGCCGTGAGTCGATTGGGATCAAATCCGCCGGCCTCAAAAAGCCTCAAAACCATCGAGGCGCGTGCGCCGCTAAGTTCCCAGTTGGACGGGAACTTGGTCACCGCATTCTTGATAGGATTGTCGTCCGTGTAACCTTCGACGCGAACCCCGTAATCCATTCCTTGGGATTTGAGCAATGCGATCAACGGCGTGATCACTCCATGGGCGGATTCCGTAAGCTCGGCGCTCCCGGAGGCAAACAGAGCGGTGCTCTGAAAAGTAATTTCGAGGCCCTCAGGGGACTCCGCGATCTTGACGTCTCCCTTTGAGGTGATCTCCTCGAGACGTGCCTGGTAGTTTTTCGCGACCTGCCCGAGAGGGTTGTTCACCACTCCTCCCCCGAAGAACTGAGCCAGCTCGCGGCGAATTTTGACCATCGAAGCATCTCCACCGTTCTTGGCGGCCTCGAAGGAGTACATGAGAACGAAAAAGCCGAAAAGGAGGGTCATCAAGTCGGCGTAGGACACGAGCCACGGCTCGCCGTGGCCTCCCTCGTCGTGATCTCCTCCGTAATGCGGCGGATGCGACCCGTCGTCGTGGTCGTCGTGATCGTCGCCGTCCGCCGCGTGAGCACCTCGATGCTCCGTGTCCTCGCCGATCTCCGAAACGTCGTCGTCCGATGCCATCTCCGTTCGCCCTATTTCTTAAGGGTCTTCCAGTCGACGCGCTCCGAGGGAAGCAGATAGGAGTTCAGCTTCTCGGCCAGCACGATCGAGTTCGCCTTGGCCGAAACGTGTCGAATACCCTCGACGATGATGGTGTTCTTTCGGCGCAACTTTTTGGCCAATTCGGCCAAGTTCTCGCCGATGGGAATAATAAAGAGGTTAGCCACGGCGATGCCGTAAAGAGTTGCAACGAGAGCCACGGACATCGCCGGGCCGATGTTCTTCTCGGCTCCCGGCTTCCCGAGCGAACCCAGAAGCGCGATCATCCCCAGAACGGCCCCCATCAGACCCATCGCGGGCGGAAACTTGCCGCAGGAGGTGAACATCTTGGCCTCGTCGGCATAACGCTCGTACATCGTGTTTACGCGTTCGTGAAGAAAACGAATCAGCTCCTTGTCCACGAGAACCCGATCCAGCAAAGCCTGCATGGATTCCTTCATAAAGGGGTCTTTGCAATCTTCGACCATCTTCTCGAGTTCGGGGCTGTCACTTCGATAGGCTTCCGCAAATCCCATGAGTTCCACGATCACGATTTTGTTCTCGGGCACGCGAGTCTTGAACAGTCCAAGGAAGAAAATCCTTACCATGTTCAAGCCGCGAGTGATGCCAAAGGCCACGCCCACGCAAGCCACGGTGCCGAGAATAACGATCAGCGCGCCGTGCGGATCGACTAGCTTGCTCGGATTTTCGTTTCCCCAAACCATGGACGTCACGAGAATCACGACGGCAAAGAGAATGCTGGCAACGTTGATTAGATTCATAGCTTTCCCGAAATTCTATCAGCAGTTCAAAAGGTTTACGGCTCGGAAGCCCGGGGAATGACAGGATATTGAGCCCGCATGGCGACAAAAATCTGACCTCTTTGTTCGGAACTCAATTTAAATAACTAAGCTTCCGATGAAGGACGTGTAAATGAGGATTTGGGCCGCTCGCATTTTGTTCTCATACCTTCGACGGCCTTCGGCCCGAGGCTTGCGCGCGAGCAAAGTTCTCGTCCTTCTTCTGGGACTCGTGGGCACTGCCGCCTCGGCGCAACAGGAAAAATCTCGCTTTCACTTTCGAGCGGGTTACTTTAGCTACAGTTTTGCCGGCGCGGGCGTGGTGACCGAGCCCTTTAGCAACATGATGACCCTCAACCTCGAATACGAGTTTTTTCAGTCGAGTCGTGAGAGTCACCTCCTGAGAAGCGTGATCGCCATGGATTTCGCCAACGCCAAGTTGATGTACTTCAACGCCGGTTATGGTCAGCGCTACTACATCGGCGGCTCCGGCATGCGTTTTGCCAGGCAAGAGGGCAACGTCTCGCTGATCTCCGTTCCCAAGATACGGTATTTCGTGGGATTCAACGCCGGCATCGGCCAAGTCATCGTCAACTCGATATCCGCCGTCGCGCAAATCAACAGCTCCGTCATCGACGTCGGCTTGGATGGGGGCATGACCTATGCCATCGGAGAAACCATGTCCCTTAGCCTATCGAGTGGCATGTCCTTTGGATGGGGCTTCAGCAGCGTCACCGTAAGCGGCACGACCATGCATTTTCTGGTTGGCCTCAGCCAATTTCTCTAAGCCCTCAGAGCACGCTGCTCGCCCAATCGCCAAAAAATTTTCCTAAACAATTTTTGTCCTTGTGCCGACAAAGTCACTGATGAGACTGCGCACCTGTCATTTCTGTTTGCTCGCGATCGCCTTGGGCGCCTGCTCGTCGACCAGTGTGAACTTCAGGAGCAGCCCTCAGAAAGCGAAAGTGTCCGCCAAGCCGCTGGGAACAGGGGCCGCGAAGGATCTGGGAGAAACCCCCCTCACCGTGTCGGCATCGGAGCTCGAGAAAGAACTTCAAGGCTCGGGCCCTCTCCAGGTGGAGTTCACGAAAGAGGGCTACAAGCCCACAAGAATTCTCGTGACCGAACTGAGCTCGCTCGATCTCACACTCGACGTGGAAATGCAGCCCGCCAGCGGACTCGAAGATCCCGCCTCGATGAACGCACAGATCGAAAAACTTTTCGAAGCTCAACGCCTCGTCAAAGTCCAAAGGTTCCCCGAGGCACTCAAACTGATCGAAGAGATCAAAAAGGCCGCACCCCAACTCTCGGCAACCTACGAGTTGGAGGCCGGCGTGTATTTTCTCCAGAACAAGAAAAACGAGGCTCTCGACGCCTATCGAGCAGCTGCGCAGCTTAACCCCAAAAGCAACGAAGCGGCGCGCATGAGAGACATGCTCGAAGCCGCGCTGCTGAAATCGAGCGGCGGGCCGGCCAAGGCTCCAGGCTCCGGGGGCAGCCAATGAAGCGAGGCGTCTTTAAAGTCAAAATGCCTTGGCTCGCCAAGTGTCTTGTCGTTCTCTTTCTCGGCGCTCAGGCCGGTGCTCAGCCCGTGCCGGCAGACTCGGCCAACTCGGTTGAATGGCAACGTGTTCGCCTTGAGAACTACATCACCGACCAGATCGAAAAGAATCTTCTTTCCCTTCTTTCGCGCCAACAGTTCGTGATTCTGACCAGTCTCAAGGTCAAAAAAGACGTCAGCGATTCCTCGTCCGTGGCGCCCTCAAAAGAGGGTGCAAGCCCGGATAACTCAGGCCCTTCCAAGCTGGGCCTCGACAGCAACATCTCCGAGATGATCGCCAAGGCTAACCTGGGCGACGACAAAAACGTTTTCAAAAGAATCACGTCGATCGACGTCACGATTATCTTCGACAAGGGCGCGCCCAAGGAGAAGGTCGATCTCGCACTCATGCTGACGGATCGCTTCATCGAGAACACGATCGGAAAGAAATCCAAGGCGAAATCCGAAACGGCGGCGCTCGTCGTGGAAGAAGGACCCGTGGAGAAGAAACTCTCTCCTAAAGATCTCTTGATGGAGTTCAAGACCTCGCTGGGCATACTCGCCGCGGCGATCCTCCTGACGATCGGAATGATTCTCGTGGCCGTCATGGCCTTCGCAAAAATCGCGAAGTTCGAGAAGATGAAACTCAGCGCCTTCGAGTCGTTCATCGCGACCCAAAAAGACAAGGCCGAAGGCGGCGGACAAGCGGCACCCCTCGAGGCCCAGGTCGCCGAGGCACATTCTCCGTCCGGAGACGAAAGCGGACATCAGACCGAAGAACTCAGCTCTGCCGTGGCCAAGTACAAGCAGCTGCTCAACGAGAACTTTCCGGCGGCCTCGCTATTGATCAAGCAGTGGCTAAAAGGGAAGGCTCCCGTGGCCCTCAACGCCGTCAGCCTGATCGGCGCCGAGCTGGGACACGAAGACTGGGAGAAAATACTTCCGGAACTCGACGAGTCCGCGAAGAAAGAGTTCAAGAAAGTTTCGGGGCAAGAACTCAGCTCCAAAGATCGCGCGGGCGCCCTGAAGTTCCTCGGCGCGCAAATTCTAGATTCCTACTTGTCGCCGCCTCCCAAGATCGATCGCAAGCAGCTCGAGCTCCTCTTTGGACTGAGCGAAAGCGAATGCGCCACCGTCCTTACCAAGCAACCGAAACTGGGCGCGGTGCTCCTGAACTTGATCTCGGTGAACATGGCGGCCAAAGTGATTGAGCTCTTGCCTGATTCCGTCGTGGACGAGGTGACCAGCGAAACCGCCAAACTGGAAAGCTCCGACACCGACAAGCGCGCCGTGGAGCTTGCCAATCAACTCGGAAGTCTATTGACCGAAACGAAGGTTCAAGCCACGCCCTTTATCGAGCGCAGCGTTGACCTGATTCCCAGGGTATCGACCACGAAAGAAGCGGCACTCTTCAAGGCCATTGCAGACTCCAAAAACTATCCCATCCTCGTGGAAACGGCGGAACGCTATTTCCCGAGCGCGCTCGTTCCCAAACTTCCGGCCGACGTGCTGCGTTCCGCGTTGACGAAAATGACGGCGTCCGCCCGCACGGAGTTTATCGCCAGCCAAGACGGCGAGTTCCGGACGATCTTGGTGGGCACCATGGGCGAGCCGGGCAAAAAGCTTCGCGACATGTTGGATATGGAGCTTGCCGAGTTTGAAAAGAGCGAAACCAAAAAGGCGGCGGCCAAGTCCAAGGGACCTCGCCTTCTGCGAGAGTTTACCGCTGCGATCCGAGGAACTCTTCGCAGCAACGAGACCGCAAAAGAACAAGCTCGCGTTCTACTGAAGCCCTGGTACGGCGAACTCACCGGCGGTGCCTTTGAGGGAGCAGTATCCGATGTCGAAACGCCAGCCACGGCCCCTTTAAAGGCTGCCTAAGAATCCCGCTTCTCTAGATCAAGGAAAGAGCGAGCCCGACCAGAAATCGGTGCAGGTCTGCGAAAGATCCGCTTCTTCCTTGTTCGTCATCAAGTTGATCGTGACGGCTTTGATTTGGATAAGCTTGTCGCCACGGAAAGTAAGCGAAAGCTTCTGAGACGGCGAATACTTGGTGCTCGCGCCCATGTCGGTAAACTCGAGCCGCGTGCCGAAGGTGCCGTTCTTGAATTTCGTATGCACGAACTTACCGGGACCCATCACATCCACGCGGACCGTTTTGGCGATGCTCGTGAGATGCAACGAGAGTTTTTCTTCTCCGTTCGTGCGCACGGCCATCGCGCATTTCGCGATCTGCTCTTTGCTTTGGATCATGTTCGTCAGGTACGCACTGAGTTCGCCCATCGGAACCTCTGAGCGAATGACTTGGCCGTCCTCGATCGGACCCGTCGCGTGGCTAGGCACGGACGCAAGCGAGAGGAACGAGGCAACGAGAGCGAGAGAACCGAGACGCATGTTCATAGCGAGGACTCCTTAGCGTTAGGTGCATCCACAGGACAAAATCGTTACAGGAGCACTTTACAGAATCTTAATGCACTGCGTCAACTCTTAAGTCCCTAACCGTGTTGCCTGGCCCTTATCTAGCTAAATTTATTTACTATTTATTCACTCGGCTTGTTCGCAGGTCGTGACCGCACAGCTGCTGACCACCATGTTCTCTTCGCGGGTGCAGCGACGGAACGCCCTCTCACGAGCGGCCTCTTCGGTTTCCTGATACCCACTCCAAAAGGTGCGGGGCTGGTTACCGAAGCGCGTGAGCTGAGTGCCTTTGGCGCTGCAAGACCAAGCACCGGCAGGTGCTTTTGCGCCTGCGGCGAGCGCAGAGGCCGAAACAAGGACGGACACCACAGCGACGAGTTGGAAGGATTTGATCATAAGCTCTCCTTATTGAATAGATTTAAGGGCCTGCTTAGCAGTCTAATACACCGCGTCAACAGTCTTTCGGGGCGACCGCAGGGTCAAGAGAACACAAACTTTCGCCGAAATCGAGAGATGCGCCCCCTCATTGCCGTCCTTCTCTTTGCCGCCTTCCACGGGTGCGCGCATCGCCAACCCGCCGCAACCCCCTTGCGCCGCGTGCTTTTGATGGGCGACTCACAAAGCTACCGCGGCCTCGGACTCGGACTCCAAACCAAACTTTGGAATGATCGCCGCCTGAGCGTGGACGCTGTCGCGCAATCGGGCGCAAACTCGTCGTGGTACCTCGATGGTCGCTCGGGATCCTGGGGTCTCCTCTGGGCTCCCTTCCAACAAAATCCAGAACGTCGCGCTCCGGCCGCTACTCCGGTCGTGGACGAACTTCTAAAACGCTTCCAACCCGAGCTCGTTCTGATTCAGTTGGGCGGCAACTCCACGGACGACGATCCCGCCGTCACCGAACGGGACGCACGCGAGCTTATCCGTCGGATCCGCGCTGCTGGGGCCCAATGTTTTTGGATCGGACCGCCTCCAGGCTGGGCTCGTCATCGCGAACGCTTCCGTGCGCTCGTGCCTCTGCTCGACCGAGTGGCCCGGGAGTCCGGCTGCCAAGGATTTCTCGATGCGCGCTTCTTGAAAGTTCCCGAGAGCGGCGGTGATGGCAAGCATCTCGACACCTACGGACCCGAAGGCGAGCGTCTTCTCCAAGAATGGATCGAGCGAATCGTCAGTTCGCTTTGAAACTCCGAACCCAGGTTTCGGCTTCCTCGACGGTGGGCAAGCGACCCTCGCGAGCGGCAAAATCGTCTTCAAAATCCACCAGCGCCCCGCGCAAGCGGCCCAGCGCCGGGCCCGCCGGAAGCCCCGACAGACGCATGAGCACATGGCCGTCGAGCAGAGACTTGCGGGCGATGGGGACCAACGAAGCCTCCCGGAGCAAAGCCCTCAGACGGGGAATGTGATCCACGCGCGGCTGCATATCCGGCCCAAGGGAACTTTGAGAATCAGCTTCGATGAGGTCGAGGAGATCATCAAGAATGCCGTCCGCCTCGCGCAACAGCTTGCGAGCAGGTTTCAGACTCGTCCACGAACGCACGTCGCCACCGCGCAAATGCAAGGCCACGAGCCGCACCACGCGTTCGGTAAGTTCCTTGGGCATTCGCAGGCGCTGTAGAAACTCGCGGGCTAGTCGCTCGGAGACTTTCTCGTGCTCGAGGAACTTCACCCGCACGCCGTGTTCCGTACGCGTGACAGGCTTGCCGATGTCGTGCAAGAGCGCGGCCAGGCGCAGCGCCGGGCGAGGAGGCGAGTTGCGCACCACCATCAGCGTGTGCACCCAAACATCGCCCTCGGAATGATAAGTAGCGTCCTGCTGGCACCCGATCATCGGAAGCAGCTCCGGAAGCAAATAAGGCAAAGCACCCACCTCCCACAACTGTTCCAACGCCTCGGAAAAACCGGAATACACGCACATTTTGAGCAACTCGTCGCGGACGCGCTCCACGCTCAGAATCGCCAAGCGCGCAGCCGCACCGCGAGCCTTCTCAAGAACCTCCGGAGGTATCCGCCAACCGAAGCGCGCGCGAAAACGGAAAAGACGCACGATGCGCAAAGGATCGTCCGAGAAAGTCTTCGCCAGATCCACTTGGGGGTGACCGCGCAAAATTCCCGCGCGAATATCTCCGAGGCCCTGACCCGACGGGTCCAGGATGCGACCACTTCCGAGTTCGCGATAAAGCATGTTCACGGTAAAATCACGCCGGCGACAATCGGCCTCAAGATTGCCGTAGACCGTGACGCGCTGGCGAGTATGAGGATCGGGAAAACACTCGGCCTGGGTATCGGCCACCTGAAGTTCTTGGCCATCCAGAAACCTGAGTTGCCAGATGGGATATCCCGCGCCGAGCTCATGAGGCGCATGAGTTTCCTTGGGCATTTGCGAATGCAACCAAGCCGTGAACTCTTTCGCCCCGCCGGGTTTTTCTACGCAAAGGTCGAGATCGGGACTCGCCTCGCCCATCTGGGAGTCGCGAACCGCGCCACCGACGGCAAAAACCTTCCCCTCCCATTCGGTTCCGCGCAGGAGTTTTCCGATCCGCGCCTCCATCAGAAACTGCCGATGCTGAACTGGATCTTGAACTCATTGGGCTCCGTGGGACGACGATCCAAGTTATAGGCAAAGTCGAAGGCGAGTGCACCGATTGGCGAGGTGTAGCGCAGACCGAAGCCCGTCGCCTTGCGCAAGCCCGTCGAGGCACGGCCCAACGCGCCGCCGGCCACCGCCGCAGCGTCGTTGCTGGTGGACAGCACGTCGATCTGTCCCGCGTCGAAAAAGAGGGCCAAGCCCAGCTCCAGGATTATCGGCTGGCGGTACTCCACCTTGAACTCGATGGCCTGCTGGTCGAGAACGCCCTCGTCGACATAGCCGATCGCGTTCTGCGAGAACGAACGAAGAGACGAGGCACCGCCGATGTAGAAGCGCTTTCCTTCCGGCAGATTGGAGGTTTGGCCGAGGGCATGAATGCGTGAATAGCTGCCGAGAACCGCGAGAGAAGAGCGGTTGAAGAGCCGGATGTAACGAGTCATGGCCTGGCGGGCCACGAGGTAGTGAGCATTGGTCCGGCTGCCGAGCTGCGGAGCCGACAGCTCCAAGGAAGAATTCGATATCCAGCCCGAGGTCGGATTGAAAGGATTGTCGCGGGAATCAAAGGTGAAGGTCGGTCCCGTGGAGCCGATCTGGTAGTCGTTCAAGCCAAAGGTACTCGTGGGATCCAGCCCGGTCGCGGCGCTCGAATCAACGCTGGAGTAGTTTTTGACGATGCTCGTATAGTTGGCCAACGAGAGCGTATAAAAGTTATAAACGAGCTTGAGTCGCTCAAGTAGCTGCCGTTCGAGCAGGAAGCTGAAGGTCGTTTCCTCCGAATTGAATCCGTCCTTCGCTCGACCATCTACGAAAGTGATCTGATCGCGCCGTTGGTAATCGATCCCGAATCGCAGGCGCAAGCGCAGGTTCATCAAATAGGGCTCGAGATAAGCAAACGAATACTTCTGCTCGGGAAACTGATAGTTCACGACTTTTCGGGAAACCTCGGCTCGCGCCAGAACGCCCCGGTTCCAACCGCCCAGATTTCGGTAGTTCATCTCCGCAAATCCGATCACGCCGCGGTCGGAACGGAACCCGGGCCCGAACTCGATGGATCCCCCGGGGCGCTCATTGACCGAAATCCGCACGTCTTTTTCCTGTACTTCGATAACTCCGTCCTTGGCGTTGGCCCGTGTGAGACGACGCCCCCCCGTGGGCCGAACTTCCGCTCCCCCAAAAACTCCCAGACCCAACAATCTCTGCTCCAGACCCAGCTGTGCCGACGGCGTCCAAAGCGAGCCCTCGCCCAGCGCATCCCGATCGAGCTCCCGAAGAATGACTTTCTGTTTGGTTTTCACGTTTCCGATGACCAACGGCTTGCCTGCGCGAGTTTGGGCACCCGGCTCGACATGCAGCTCAAGATCAACGTCCGGCCCTTCGTCCGCCGAGCGAAGCATTTTCTTTTCGTCCGTCTCGACTCTCGCATCCAAGAATCCAAGCTCCTGATACCGCAAAAGCAAAGCACGGTTGATCTCGTTCAAACGATCCGGGTTGACCGCCTCGCCCACCCTCAGGTCGATCAACTCGTCCAGCTCTTCCGATGTGAGTACGAGATTTCCGGTCACCGAGACGCTGCGTAACTTGGCTCGAAACCCCAGTTGAACCGCGATCTCTACCGGAACGAGGGGCGAACTGTCCGTGACGCGCGGGCGAATCTCGAGAATACGCGCCTGGAGATAACCCAACGCACGCACCCGGCGCAAAAGATCGGGGAGTTGCGCCTGAAGAAACTTCTCGTCGAAAGGCGTTTTCTCAAGCGGGTTCTGGAAGTTCTGCCGCCAGGACTCCAGAACCTTGGACAGCGCGATCGGATCGGACGCGGCACCGCCGTCGAAACTAAGTTGGCCTAGAACGTAGTGACGGCCCTCCTCGACATGGATGGCTACCTTGCGCAGGCCCTCTTCGTCGCGAAACTCCGCAGACACCCGGATGTCCTTATAGCCAGCCGCCTGATAGAGGCGTTTGAGAATGTTTTCGGCATCGCTGGTGCTGAAGGGAACACCCAGCCGGAGGGACCGGTCCACCACCTTGGAACGTAGCTCCCGCTCCCAGAACAGCACGTTTCCCCGCACCTGCACATCGTATCGGGGCCCCCGATCCAAGGTCATCCCGATGGTGACTTCCTCTTTACCCTCGAGAACCTGCAACGAAATACGAAAGTCATAGTAACCGCGTTGACGCTCCTGCTGCGCCCATCGATTGAGCGACTCGTTGAGCGCGATCCAGTCGAGCGGGATATCTACGGAAACAGCCTCGCTCACATTGACCGGGGCGAGCTTAGGCAGCGGCAACTGATCGACAATCTGAGCGATCTGAGAACGAGGGACGATCTTGCCAATCAAACGTTGCGTGTCCTGAGGCGAAAAGCCACGCAACGACAGTTTGGTAACTCGGGAGCGGATTCCGGCGGCGATGGATGCGAGTAACGTACGCTGGCCGGCCGCTCCCTTGTCCTCCAGAGCCAAGACGATCTCGGCCGAAAGGAAGCCGCGCTCGGACAGCCTCACCGCCAAGCGCTCTCGCACGTCCGTGAGCATGTCGGGCGACACGGGATCGCCGTTGCTGAGACCCGAGGCCTGAAGAAGATCCTCGCGCAAGGTCTCATCGATCTCGGAGCCAACGCCGGACAACCGAACATCCACTCCCGTCAGCCGCAATGCCGACCTCAGTTCCACGCGAACGATGCCGGTTTCGTCGTCGAAGGTGCCGCGCACGGACTGGAAACGACCCGCTCCCTCGGTGACGCGGATAAGCCCCCGCTCCAGGGCAGCCTCCGAGAAAGTCTCCCCCTCCGCCAAACCCAGCAATTCGAGCACTCGCGGACGATCCGTGTCACCGGTCACGTCAACCTCGATACTTTGGATGACCGACGCGAGGGAGGACGCGGAGGCCAACGCGCAAAGGAGAACGAGCGACCGTCTCATTTGATGTCGAACCTAAAGCGCAAGTCTACGCCCACAGACGATTGTTCGGGTTTGGGATTTTCCCAAACGCCGCTCAAGTTCACGTTGTTGAAGAGGCGGTAGTCGATCTGCACGTCCTTCTCGGGTTGGCGTTGGTCGAGGGACCGACCAGCCACGACAGAGACTCGATCCGTCAGTTTCTTCTGCGCCGTGATCTTCGGAATCGCCTCCGTCGTCTGGGACTTACTCTGCGACGTCTGCACGCGCAGCTGAACGCCCGTGGTTCGATCTAGATTTTTACCCAGCGATTTACCGAAGAGCATTTGCAGCGCTTGCCACTGAGCGGCGTTTCCGATGTTGGAGTCCGTGGAAATGTCCGCCGCACTTTCCGCCGGACGAATGATCCCGAACGCAAGCAGGTTCACGATATCGGAGGTAGGCAGCGAAGGCTCGCTGGAAAACCCAAAACTAAGCGCGTCACCGGGACCGCTTGCGGAAATCTGAATCCGGTAGGGCTGACTGTTGGCCCGAACCGTGGTGCTCGCCTCCAGATTCACGAGTGGAATGTTTCCCGGCGCGCCCGTGAAGGAGACGTTGCCCTGGGCAATCCGAAACTCGTTCTCGTTGGCGTAGATCACGCCGGAGCCCATCACGATGCGCCCCTGCAGCAGCGGATCCTGGTCGGTGCCGGCCAAATGAAGACGCCCCTGTATCGGCGAACTCACAAGTTCGTTTCGCACCACCATGTTTGCTCCCACCTCAATGTCGAGGTCGAAACGAAGTCGAGGATCGCGTCGCACTTCGGTCGATTCCTCGCCATTGAAAGGCTTCGTGTAAAGACCATTGATCGTCGAAAGCTGGCCCGAGAGCAGCCAGGGAAAGTCCTCCCCGGTGAGGACTAGCTCTCCGGTGGCATCCATGGGGATGTCGTCCAGCACGATCACGTGCGCGCGATTGAGTTTAGCCCGCAACGAAATGCCGGACTTGGAGTCGTCGAGCTTGTACGCTCCCGAGAACGAAACGCTCCCGCCACCGAGACGTCCGCTCCCTTGGTCGATGAATATCTGGTTGTCACGAAACTCGAGGTCGCCGCTGAGGTCGGTGACGGTCTCATCGATGCCTTCAATCAGAAGATCGCCATTCTGCACTTTGGCCTTGGCCCTCAACGTGGCAAATGACGGCGGAAGCGGAATCTGGCCGTCGACCCTCAAGGAACCGTTACTCAAACGCAGCGACGGCACAAAGAGATCGATAAAGGCCATGGGAATCTCGCCCTCGATGCGCACTCGATCGTCGCCGCGCGCGCCGACAAGGCGGAACTGAGTAGGCTCCGAGCTCTGGAAGCTAAGTTGTTCGAGTTGGTTTCCGGACCACGCAAGGCGCTGTCCGCCCTCAAGCTTCAGCAAGGTCACCCGGGTACCATCGACGCGACGCGAGCCCGAGATTTCCATTCCGTCCGTCGTCACCGCTCCTCGGTCGGCACGAACGTCTACTTCGATTCCTCCCTTGACGTCGATAGGCTGCGGATTCGTCCACCCCTCGAGATAGGCAAAGAGCGCGTAGACGCCGTCATCGTGCACGCTCGCCTTGAGGCGCGTGGAAGCTGGCACTCCGTTCTTGCCGTCCCGCGACTCGTAGTCTGTCGTAATCGCCCCGGGCAAACTGACCTTCACCCGGAAACTCTCGTTGTCGCCTCCCACGTAGAGCGGGCCCTCGGGCAAAGTCCGACCCGCGATGCGCACGCCACCTAAGCGTCCTTCCAAGGCCCAGCCTTTCGAGGGTTGCCACTTCCCTTCGAATCGGGCCTTTCCGCCCTCGAGAACGCTGAGGCCGGGGGCAAGATCCATGTCGCGCACGACCAGATCCTGCGCCTTGAAGCGCAACTCGGATCCGCCCTTGGGATCCAGTACCCCCTCCACGTCGACAACCGAATCGCCCTTCCTGGCTTGGATGGATTTAATGAGCAGCCGGGACTTCTCGTAACGAGCTTGGGCCGTAGCCGACTGCAACGGAAATCCATAGAAACGGAACGAGTCCGCGCGCAGGGCAAGATTGCCGGCAAGGAAGCTCTCGGGCGCATTGGCATCAAGACCCCCATCCAGACTGCCCGTCCCCGACACGAAGCCCCGAAATATCTCGCGGCCCGTCTCGGACGACGTCGACGTGAGCTCGATGCGCTCAAAGACGCCGTTAAGTTGCAAACGCGAGGGCGCGTTTGCCGGCATCTTTAGAAATCCATCCAGGCGTCCTGATCCGCCGCCGGCCTTCAGTTGCAAGGCGCCGATGCGCAACGTGTCCCCGGTAAAGATGAACGGTCCGTTGATGTCTCCGAAAACCTGGCCCTGCAAACCGAAGTCTTGGATCTGCGCACGGGCAAAGACCTGAGTGCGTCCGGCCTCCTTAGGAATGTTCATCGAGTACTGTACGCGCGCCTCGGAACGTATCTTTCCCTGCCAATCGAGGTCGGCGAGTTTCTCGACGATGGTTTCCATGCGCGCCGTTTCCGTCGTGGCGAGAATGTCGAGCACCGTGGGCTTGTAGTCGATGCGCCCCTCGGCGCGCATCGCGGATCCATCCGGCCACTGGAGTTCGGTCGGAGATAGCAAAAGATACTTCGGACGAACGATCAGCGTTCCCACCATGTGCGCCGGACGAATCACGGTCGTGACGCCCGGATCGAGCACGTCCGCCTTGACGGTGGCCACCTGAGAGAAGGGCTCGCCTCCAACGTGCACGCGACTCGTCTGCAGATCGAGGAGCACCTTCAACTCGAAGGGATCGAGCGACCCGTCGATATCCATCGAGCCGCTCGCCGTGGAGGCGCTGAAACAGTCCGGCGTTCCGCTCGCTTCCTGAATCGAACACACGCTGGCGTTTTCCAGGAGGAGCTTTCCCCTCAGTCGCGAGTTCTCGACGACCAGCTCTTTGGCTTTAAGACGTCCGCCCGTGACGGCCCGGTCGTTCTTGGCCGCCGGGAGTTCTAGCTCCAGATCGCGGACATGAACTCCAGCGCTCGGCCCGGAGAGATCGATCCTCACCCGAGTCGCCAGTCCTTGAACACGAAAGTCATCGTAAGCAAGATTGCGCCCCGCAAAAGTTGCGCTGAGATTCTGGAGCTTAGCCTTGCCCGTCTCGCCTTCGAACTCCACGTCGAGGCGTCCTCCACGCGAGAGCAGGAAGTCCGCCGGCGCGTCCGGACTGCCTTTCCCAAACTCCTTGAGCTCGGCAAGATCCACGCTGGCCGTCCCGCGTAAGCGCCCCGGCCACCGTCCTTCCACCTCAAAGCGGGTCGATTGCTCGGCGGAGTTCAGTCGCACCAGAGTGTTGGAGAGCGCCAAGTAAAATGTTTTCGCAGATTCACGCAGAAGAGTGGCCTGCAAGGAAATTTCCTCGATCCGCGACCATCGCCCAGGTACCTCAAGGCCGCGCACCGCGAGCTGCGCCCGCGCTTGACCGAGGTCCAGATTGGACAGGCGTAAATCCATCCCTTCGGCGCGCACGCGATCGAGATCGACTCGCAGTCCCTCGATCTCAAGATCGTCGAAATAGAGATGTCGCCGGCCGAGCTCTCCCATCGTAGCGGCGAGGTGCCGGCCCAGCCACGTCGGCACGTCCGAGGGAAGCTCGACCTGCGTGGCGCTCTCGTCGTTCGAGGTCGGCGGCAGGCGTCCCACGACCTCGGGTTGACCGAGATAGAGTTTTCGCAGGTGAATTTGCCCGAAAAGAAGCGAGAGCGGCGAAAGCTGAATCGAAAGTCGCGGAACTCTTAACTTCACGCCATCCTGATCGAGCGAAACCCCTTCGAGCGTGGCGGAAAACACGAAGGGGCTGACGTCCCAAGTACGCGCATCGACCTTGAGGTGGGTCCGAAAACGAACGACCGTCAGCGCAAAACGCAGCACGAAATCCGAAACGAGAGGCGTCTGAATAAAGGCAAGCGAAGCCGCGACCGGGAGGGCCAAGAAGAGCACGACAATGAACACCCGCTGTTTCGCAAATCGCATAGAAATCCACCGCTTAGTTTATCAGCTGGAGTGTCAATACTCAGTGAAACGCGAAGGGCTGCGAGCTCAGGCCTGGAGTACTTTTTGCGCGATGTTCCGGTAGCGGGCATCGGCCTTATAGACAGCGTCAAAACGTTGACGTGCTTGGTCCGCCAAACCGAGAGACTCAAAGGCCACGCCGGCGAGATAGTTGACGTGAATGCGCTCGGTCTCGGTCCACCGAACGGAATTCACAATTGCGAGGGCCTCGGCAAAACGATCGAGTTCCACCAAGCAGCGCAATTGCCAAAGCTTAACGGATAAGCCGCCTTCTCCGAGATCTAGGAGCTTCTGTGCGAACTCGAGCGCGACAGCCCAATCTCCTGAAGTTCCAGCAAAAATAGATGCATCAAGCCCCACTCGGCGAAAAGAATCGGGGCCCAGCCGAAACAGGCCGCCCAGCCCCTCTTTGAGCGCCAAAGCCCCCGCGTCCCAATCCGATTCTCCATAGCCCAGGTCCCGGAGCAGGCTCCGCGCCGTGCGATCCACCTCGTCTTGAAACTCGGCCGCAGCATCAGGGGGAGTCGCTACACCCTGGTCACGAAGCTCCGACAAACGACGCTGGAGTGCGGCATTGCCTGGGTTGGACTCGAGGAGCCGTGCAAAAATTTTCTCGGCCCGCTCGAACCGGCCCTCTTCGGCAAAGCGTTCCGCCTGCTCGTAGAGGGGCACCATGTCGGGCGAAAGCGCCGCCCGAATCCGTTGATCGAGGTTCATGCCTAACGGCCCAGCAAATCCTGTTCGATCCACTTGGTGAAGAAGTCGGCCTTCGGGAAGGCCTTGTGGCCCAGGATCCGAAGGTGCAACGGAATGTTCGTCTTGATGCCGTCAATTTTGTACTCGCCCAAGGCACGCAGCATGATGGCGGTGGCCTCTTCGCGCGTTTCGCCCCAGGTGACCAGCTTAGCGATCATGGAGTCGTAGAAGGGCGGCACTTTCCATCCTTGGAAGGCGGCCGAATCCACGCGCACGTTGCGCCCGCCAGGAGCCACATATCCCGTGATGAGCCCAGGGCACGGCACGAATGTGGACGGATCTTCGGCGTTCACACGGCACTCGATCGACCAACCCTTGAGCTGGATGTCGGATTGCTTGAAGCGAAGCTTCTCGCCCTGGGCCACGCGGATCTGCTCACGGATGAGATCCAGGCCCGTCACCTGCTCGGTGACCGGATGCTCGACCTGAACGCGGGTGTTCATTTCCATGAAATAGAAATTGAGGTTTTCGTCCACGAGGAACTCGATGGTGCCGAGCCCTTCGTACTTCGCGGTGCGAGCCACTTCACAGGCCGCTCTTCCCATCTTTTCGCGGATCGCGGGAGTCACCACTGGAGACGGTGCTTCTTCCACGATCTTTTGGTGACGACGCTGGAGCGTGCACTCGCGCTCACCCAAATGCACCACGTTGCCATGGGCATCGGCGAGAATCTGAATCTCGATGTGGCGCGGCTTTGCGACGTACTTTTCGAGAAACACGTCGGGCGAACCAAAGGCGGTCTGGGATTCGGAACGCGCAGAGTAAAAAGTCTGCTCCAGCTCGGCCTCGGCTTTGACGACACGCATGCCGCGTCCGCCGCCACCGTTGGAGGCTTTGAGGAGCACGGGATAACCGATCTTCTTGGCGGCCGCGCGCGCTTCCTCGATGGTGCTCAACACGCCCGTGCCCGGAAGCATCGGGACGTCCGCTTTGCCGACGGCTTCGCGGGCCGAAACCTTGGAGCCCATGAGGCGCATGCTTTCGGCCGAAGGGCCGATGAACTTGAGCCCGCACTTCGTGACGACTTCGGCAAACTCGGCGCGCTCGCTCAGGAATCCGTAACCCGGGTGCACGGCGTCGGCCTTCGTCAGCTCGCAGGCCGAAAGGATCGAAACCATGTTCAAGTAGGAGTCTTTGGGCGAATCCTTGCCGATACAGACGCTTTCGTCGGCGAGCCGCACGTGGAGGGCACCCGCGTCGCAAAGACTGTGGACCGCGACGGTCTTGATGCCCATCTCCCGCGCAGTGCGGATGATGCGAATAGCGATTTCGCCCCGATTGGCGACGAGAATCTTCTTCATGCCTTTTCGATCTCGAAGAGGGGTTCGCCAAACTCGACCGGCGTGCCGTTCTCGACCAGGCAGCCGACGATGCGCCCTTTGCAGTCGCTTTCGATCTCGTTCATGAGTTTCATGGCCTCAACAATGCAAAGCGCATCGCCGGTGGAAACCATTTGCCCCGTCTGCACAAAAGGATCCTGGTTCGGACCAGCCGCTTTGTAGAAAGTACCGACGAAGGGAGAGGTCACGACGTGTAAGTTCTTGCGGGGTTCCGGAAGTGCGTCGACCTTAGAAGCAGCCGGGGCTGCGCCGTTGACGTAGGTGGGAAGCGAGGCCGAGGCCGCTGGAGCCCCGTCGCTGCCACGACGAAGGCGGATGTGGCGATCGCCCGTCTTGAACTCGAGTTCCGAAATGCCGTTCTCTTTCATGAAGTCGGAAAATGCGCGGACCGATTCAAGCTCGGGGCTCAGCGCCGAGCCCTTGGCGGCTTTCACTGCCTTGGCTGCGGGCGCGGAGCGTTTCTTTTTTACGGCCATACTACTTGTTGACCTTCTCGACGTAATCGCCGGTGCGAGTGTCGATCTTGAGCATGTCGCCTTCCTTCATGTGAAGGGGAACGTTCACGACCAAGCCGCCCTCGAGCGTGGCCGGCTTGGAACCGCCGGTCGCCGTGTCGCCCTTAAAGCCAGGTTCGCAGTAAGTGATGGGAAGAATGACGTACATGGGCAGTTCGATGGTGAGCGGCTTCTCGTCCCAAAAGAGGACGGAGCAATCGAGGTTCTCTTTGAGGAAGCGCGCTTGGTCGCCCAGAATGGACTTGTTGACCATGACTTGTTCGTAATTGGTCGAGTCCATGAAGGTGAGCATCTCACCCTCGGCGTAGAGGTACTGCATGTCTTTGTTCTCGAGGTTGGGTTCCTCGAACTTTTCGCCGCTCTTGAAGGTGCGCTCGAGGAGCTGACCCGTCTTGAGGTTTCGCATTTTGCAACGAGTGAACGAGCTGCCCTTGCCGGGTTTCACGTGTTCGAATTCGATCGTGGTGTACGGCGCGCCGTCGATGAGGACTTTGGTGTTCTTCTTGATATCGTTGATATCGATCATAGGCCGATGAAATATCAGGGCTAAGGGCGTTTGTCGTGGCGCTCGCGGCTAAAAAGGCTTCTCAAATTCACGAATAAGCCCCTCTAATATCATGCGCTTACGCAGCAATACCGAGAGGCGCCGACTCCGCTGAAGGGCCGGAGCCCCGGGATCGGACTCCTCCAACGCGTCGTTCATCGGAAAATCGAGGGGCAAAGGAGGCAGTGTCTCAAGGGGCAGAACATGGCCCGAAGGCTGAGTGGTCTCCTCATGGATCCTCACGGACGTCGTGTCCGGAACCGACATCGGGGACGCGGGCGGCACGGCCGCCAGTCCCTTCGGCTTGCCCTGCAGCGCGCGCGCAAGCTCGGGATCGGTGGCCACGAGGGGGGCGAGCCCCTTGAGAGCTTCGAACTCGCGACGAGCGCGGTCCGTCTGCCCCAACCCGCCGAGCACGCGGATCAGAATCTTTCTCGCGAGCAGATTGTCCGGGTAGTACGTAACGACGGAATCCACCTCGACCAAAGCCTCATCAAGACGGCCGAAGTCCAGAAGCACGTGCGCAAGGGCTACCCGGCCCCCAGCATAATAAGGATGGCGTTGGATACCCTCGCGGCAGATGTCCTCGGATTCGCGCAAACGGCCCAATCGGCGATAGAGGTCTGCCAGCGGCGCGAAGACGCGCGAGTCGGGATTCTCCTGAAAAATGCGGAGATAGCGCTCTAGCTCCGCGAGATCGACGGTCCTTTCCTCAGCCACGGGCGCCCAGCCTTAGCTCTTACGGATCCGAGCGCGACGCTTGGCCCGCTCGGCCTCGGTAACGGTTTTGAATTGCTCTTTGGCGGCCGTCACGGCCGCACGGGCGCGGGTACGCAGTTCGCTAAACTGAGCTAGCGAGAGGTCGAGCTTGTCCTTCACTCGATCGACGCCAGCTTTGATTTTCTTGGCGGGCATGGCCCCATCTTAGCGCCGGAGCATGCGAAGAGCTACTCGGGCACGCAGTCCGTGTCTTCGTAGGTCTTGTTGTAAAGCTCGTAGGTTTCGATGAGGTCAACGCCCCCGGAGCCCGCACCCGGCACACGGAGCTTCATCTGCACGTCGGAGCAGCTGCCCGTGAAGGAGTACCCGACTCCCGTGATCGAGGTGTCGGGCGTAAGGCCCGGCAGCTCAAAATCGGAGTTCGCCGTGACGAGTTCCCAATCGAGTTTCTTGCTCGGAATGTCGTGGGTGTAGTTGCCCAGGTAGTTCCAGCCTTGAATGCCGCCGTTTTTGACGCTGAGCGAACAGAACAAGTCGCCCTTCTTGACGATGAGGAGATCAAAATCGAGCTTCAGCTGAGTGGCCGAACGGGGAGTCGTATAGCCCGAGATCTTCTTCCACTGGCCAAAGATCTCGTAGGGATCCACCACACTCCCATCGGCCGCCTTGCAGGTGGCGCCCGAACCCGCAGGCGGCGCGCAGCCGCTCAGCCCGGCCAGAAAGCCGAGCGCGAAAATGGCAAGTCCACGGTGTGCGAGAGGCATCGCTTGTCTTATCGGCGAAAGCCAAGGCGGACTTCGTGAAGATTCCATGAAGGTCTCGGCGAGAGCCCGCGCGAGCCTCAAGCTACTTGGCTCCGTCGATCAAGAGATTGCTCAACTCGCACTTGCTCTGGCCGGAGGATCTCAGGAAGGCCTTGAAGTACACGTTGCCCCGACCGACCTGGGCGCCGAAACTCGAAAGTTGGCTGCTAAACGTAGCTGCCGAGTTCGCGTGAGCCTCGGTTCCGTTGGCGGTGACCCAGGCCGAGCCATTCCAATACTTCCACGGCCCCGTGTTGCTGAGGGCTAAGTTATAGACAACGCCGCTCGTGCAGTCCCCGGCGCCCAAGGACTGCGTGAGCGAAGTCAGTTCATAAAAAGGCACTCCGTTGTTGCCGGAGACGGCGGCTTCCAGCGGATAGTGGACGGGGTCGACCGTGACGGACTTCAACTCGGGCCCTAGCGCGACGCTGGCGCTGTCGGTCTCAAAGATCGTCCGGTACTGGAAGTAGCGATTGGCCGCCGGTGGGCTCGTGAACGCGGAGAACAACATCGAGGGAAGCGTGGGCTTCACGACGCCGCTCGCATCCAGCGGAACGCTGTTGTTGTTGATCTCGGAGAAGAACGTGCCCGACGTGCCGTCTGGACCCTTCCAGGTTTCGCCGGAACAGGCGTCGTCGTCGCAGGTGCGAACCTGATACTTCAAGCGCGAGGCTCCGCGCTGGTAAAGTTGGTTGATTTCGACATTAGACAAAGCACGACTCCAAACGACGACTTCGTCGATGAGTCCGTTGAAGATTTGCGTCCCCGGCTGATAGTGGCGGCCGATATAGTAGGAATTCGTCGTATTGAGGGCCCAACTCAAAGCACCCGAATTGGATATCTTCGTGCCATCCTTCCACGCATCCACGTGGAGGGTTCCGCCGCTTCGCCGGAGACTGACGAAAATCCATTTGTTGTAGTGATCCGCTCCCAGATCCACAAAGACTCCGCTATCCACGACGCCCACCCGCATCATCCCGATCTGCGTGGTGGAGTCCCGCATCGTCAAAATCGGCGTGTCGTTCGTTCCCACGGAGTTGGAGAAGATGGCTCCCCACTGGGTCAGGGCCCGGTGGTTGATCCAGGCACTGATCGTAAAGTCCCCGGCAAAAACCGTGGAGCCCGAAATACTGCCGAGCACATGGTGGGAGCTACCATCGAAACTCCCAGCCCCCTTCATTTTTCCCGCCGAAATGGGGGAGGCTCCGTTCACCGCGGTCCCATGATTTCCTTTGCCGGAGGCGTCCTTCACCTCGCCGGCCGTTCCATTCCAGGACGACTCGTTGTGGTGCCAGAGACCGGCGATTCCCGACATCAAATCATCCGCGCCGGTGAGCCCGGTGGAACCAACCAATGAGGAGTAATCACCCGAGCTTTCGTTGTTGATATGCGCGCAAGTGGCTCCGGCACAAGCCGCGTCGGGCAGTTCCTTGAAGAAGGGGAGCGTCGGTCGCCAGGACAGCGTCGTCCAACTGGACCCGCCCGCTCCCCCGTCCATGACGCGCGAGAGAAAGGCGCCCGAATACTTTGCGGACTGCCGATCATAGATCGCTTGAATATCCGCGGAACTCAGCGGCGCGGACCATACGGCAACATCGTCTATTTTTCCGGTGAATTGTCTTCCACCGCAGACGAGGTTCCCGCCGATCGTCACGCGCTGGGCGCTCTTAGCAATCACGGCGGTGGTTTCGGCAAGGCCCGTTTTGTTAAGCACCCCATTGATGTATCCGTAAACGACCGCGCCGTTTTTGACGAAGACCAGCTGGGACCAAACCCCGGCCGGAGCTGCGTCCAACGAAATGCCCGTGGCCCAAGTTCCGTCGTTCCTGCGGTAGCCCGCCGCGAAGCGATTCATGTTCAGGGAGTCCTGCTGGATCACAAAATTCGTCTCGGCGCAGTGGCCGTAGTCGAAGATGTCCGCATATTGGATCTGCACGGCGGCCGGATTGATCCATACGGAAACCGTGTAGTCGTTGCTGCCCGCCAGTAAGTCAGTAACCGCGGCGGCCGTACTCGCCGAGCCCGACCCGTCAAAGGACCCCGCCCCAGCGCCCAATTTCGAGACCGCCGAAAAAGCGGCCGTTCCCGCGGAGGCGAGATGGTTCGCGCCTTTGGCATCGTTCCAGTTGCCGTCCAGTTTCCAATAACTCACGAGCGCGTTCCACTGCGGGGTCCAACTAGAATGGAGTTCGTAGATCTCCGCCGCGGCCTGATTCGCGCAAGGCGAGGTGGTGCCGTTGCAAGTTCCGTCGTTGCCGAGTTTGAGGCCGCTGGCGCCGTCCGAAAGCGTCCCGTACACGAGGCCGCTCAGCTGTGCCCCGCTGCTCGTATGGAACTCCGACGCGGAATCGTCCCGTTGATCGAACCCGACAAGTTCCGCGACACCGCTCGTGAACTGAATCAAGGTTGCGTTGAACGTGTAGAGAGCCTCCGACAGGGCATCAAACGGCCAGCTGTTGTCGGTAAGCGCGTCGTCGCCAACCTGATGCACCGTCAAATCAAAACTGGAAGTGGCAGAAAGTGCCCCGTCGGAGACCGACAGCGCGAGAGTCGAAGCACCGTAGGCGTTGGCCACTGGAGTGATCGTGGCCGTACAATCGGGAGCCGTGCCGCTCCACACAACGCTCGCGCTCGCCACCACCGAGGTAGTGCCCGAGGTCATCGCTAAGTGAGTTGCGCTGCACGTCAGCAAACTGTCAATGTCGGTAATCGTGAAGTCCACTCCTTGGGAGGCGTCTTCGTTGGTCGAAGCAGCGCCGATGCTGCCAATCACGGGCGCGTCGTTGACCGGAACCACGACAACGCTGACGGTCGCAAGGTTCGAGTCGACGGTGGCGTCGTTGGACCTAAACGTAAAGCTGTCTGTCCCGTTCCAGTCCGCACTGGGAGTGTAGGTCCAGCTGGCGCCACTTCCGACGAGGGTGCCATGGGAAGGTTCGTTTACAACTCGGTAGCTGAGCGTGTCTCCCTCGGGGTCTACTGAGCCAAGGCTAATCACCTTAGCGGTGTCCTCGTTCGTGGAAACGGTTTGGTCGCTGCTCAGAGGGGCTGTGTTGTTGGATCCGATCACCAGAGTGATTGTTGCGGTTTTGGAATCGCTCGTGCCGTCGCTAGCCCTGAGAGTGAAGGAGTCGGTGCCCACGTAGTTCGTGGCCGGAGTGAAGGTAAAAATGGGCGCGGTTCCCGTGAGCACGCCATGGCTCGGTGCCGCTACCACCGAGTAGGTGAACGCGTCGTCCCCATCCGGATCCGATACGACAAGCGCAATGGCGCGAGCGACGTTCTTGTCGACCGAGACAAGCTGGTCTTCGACGAGGGGCGGGTCAGGCACGGCGTTCACGACGATCTCGACCGTTGTCGGCTCCGAGTCGTTCTTGCCGTCGTTCGTGACGAAGGCGAAAGAGTCGCGTCCGTGGTAGTTGGGGTTGGGGGTATAGACCTGCGCGGCCCCAGTCCCCGAAAGAGTGCCCTGAGACGGCCCAGAGACGATGCGGTGGGCGAGCGCAAAACTGTCCTCGTCCGTAGCCGAGAGAGCAAGGGCCAGTGGAGTGTCCTCAAGGGTAGAGAGCGCCTGTTCTCCACCGATCGGCTTCTTGTTCCCCGGAGCAATGAAATAGTCGCAAGCGGGCAAAGCAACAGCAAGGGCCAACCAAAGTGGCAGTCGTGGGGTGCTCATCTCCTAATCTATAGAGTGCCCGACTTTGCGGCGACCGAGTTTGAAGATTGCGTGAAGATGTTGCCTAGGTCGTTAACGAGCACCATCGACTTGGACTTTGTCGAGCTCGCACTTGCTGGTGCCGGAGGACTGCAGGAAGGCCTTGATATAGACGATGCCTCGACCGACCTGTGTACCGAAGGTGGCGGCGTTGGCGCCGATGACAGTAGCGGCGTTAGACTGGGCGGCCGTGCCGTTGGCGGTAGCCCAGGACGACCCGTTCCAGTACTTCCAATTCGATTTATCGAGCGAAAGATTGTAGCCGATGCCGCTCGAACAGGCGCCGGCACCCAGTGTCTGGACAAAGGCGGAGAGGTCGTAGAAATCCACTCCGTTATTGCCGTAGAGGCTAGCCTCGGTCGGATAGTGAACGGGGTCGACGGTGACGGATTTCAGCTCGGGTCCCAGTGCGAGGTCAGCGCTGTCGGTTTCGAAGATCGTGCGGTATTGGAAATATCGATTCGCCGGAAGGCCCCCGAAGTCATCAAAGAGCATCGATGGCAGTGTTGGCTTCACGGTGCCGGTCATCGCGAGCGGAGCGGTGTTGTTGTTGAGTTCCGAGAAATAGGTCCCGGAAGTGCCGTCGGGGCCCTTCCAGCTTTCTGTCGTGCAGGGGTTCGTCGCGCAGGTGCGGGTTTGGAACTTCAGTCGCGAGGCTCCGCGCTGATAAAGCTGTTTGATTTCGCTGGCGTGAAGGGGCCGAGACCAAATGGCAACTTCGTCCATAAGTCCTCGCCAGGATCGATCTAAACCAGATCCCGCACCCGAGTGGCCCATCCAATAGTTTGTCGTGCCTTGGATCGGAGTGCCCGTAAACTGACCGTCTCCCTCGAGAGCGCCATTGATGTAAATTTTTATGTTTTGTCCGAGAATGGTAGCGGCCACGTGTGTCCACGTCCTTAGGGGAACCGCAGTGCTGGAGGCCACAAACTGATACCCGTCACTCGTATCGAGCCAGAAAGCAAAAGCTCCGCCAAGCATCTCAATGGACATGGCTCCGCCGCTTCCGCCTGTGAGGAAGGGGCTAAAGGCTCCCATATCGTAGGCAAAAACCCAGCCCGCATAAGTCGCCGCAGTCTCCAACGAGTGGTCGCTCATCTTGAGGCCGGTGTCGATGTAGCTGTCGACGGAATCGTCAAAAACCGGTGCAAGCGAAAACTTGCCCGCTCTTCCGTAACTGACGCCGTTTACGGCGACGCCGTGTCGAGAGTTTCCAGAGGAATCCTTGAAGTCTTTCGCTCCCGGGGCAGTGCCTGAGCCGCTTTCATCCAAATGCCAGAGACCGACGATGCCAGTCATGAGGCCGTTGGCGCTGGTGTAGAGCTGTTGGACTTCGTTTGCCGGAAGTGCGCGATTCCAGATTCCGACTTCGTCGATGGATCCACTAAACATAGTGCCTCCATCGTCTCGACTGCCGATTCGAAGAGTCCCCCCGGCGTCTGCAATCGTGGTGGAGACTGAACCCTGTCCGTTTGCGACGCCGTTCAGATAGAACGACACATCTGTTCCCGACATGGTCACAACCGCGTGACTCCACTGCCCGGCCATGGGCGCAGAAGTCCCGTTAGCTCCCAGGAACGTCGAGCCGTCGCCACGAATAAACACCGGGCGGCCTGTCCCGGCTTCCAAATAGTAGTCATAGGGTGCGGGGATGTTGGCCGAGGCTTTGCTTAAGATTCCCAGATAGTTTGAGAAATCCGCAGGATTGATCCAGGTCGCGATCGTTAAGTCGCCCGTAATTTCCAAGGAAGAGGACGTGGGAACCTGAAGGTACTGGTCGATGCCGTTGAAGAACCCGGCATTGCCGAATATTCCCGAGACGGTCGTTGCTCCATTGAAGGCCGATCCGTGGTTGTTTTGTCCCGAATCATCCTGAACTTCGCCTGCATTGCCAGTCCAGCTTGTTTCGTTCAAATGCCAAAGCCCGACAGCCCCCGTCATCAGGCCATTGGCACCCACGGCACCGGTGGAATCCACGAGCGAGCTGTAGTCCGTGGACCTTTCATGTTGGATCCCGCCTGAATAGTCCGGCAGCGCCTTGAAAAAGGGCAGCGTCGGAAGCCACGAAAGCGTTGTCCAACTGGCGTCGCTTGCGCCGGCATCCATCACGCGCGAGGTAAAGGTGCCCGCGTACTTCGCAGACTGGCGATTGTAGATTGTTTGAAGTTCCGCTGAACTAAGCGAGGTAGCCCAAATTGCCACATCATCGAGGTGCCCATTGAAGTCTCGTCCGCTGCCGCAGGTGTTGAAGGCACCTAATCTCACGGGCACGCCGGTCAGACTGGCCATTCCCGTCTGCGCTACCGCTGAACCTTCCTGGATTCCATTGACGTATACTTTTATGCTGGAGCCATCGAATACACCAGCAATCTGGTACCAAACGCCGTCTTGCATCGGGGTTGAGGCGTCTTGAACGCCGAAAAAATCAGTCCCGTTCCCAATCCAAAACTGAACTTTTCGATCGCTATGCACAATTAACGAAAATCCACTGTCAGAGCAGTTCTCTCGGTCGACGATTTCAGAGTAGTCCACGGGCGCATCCGATAGTTTGACCCAGGCCAAGATTGTGACTGGGCCCGCGACGTCTAGAGCATCATTGTTCGGTCCTTCTACATAATCTCCGATCCCGTCAAATACTCCCGCATGAGATCCCAGTTTTCGACTGCTTGAAAAACTGGCATTTCCCGCAGCTGTGCCGGTATTGGTGCCTTTCGAATCATCCCAGTTGCCGTTCATTTTCCAGTAAGCGACAAGGTTTGCCCATTGAGGTGCCCAACTTTCATCCAGTTCGGCGCAGTTGGTGCTCGTAGCGTCACAGCCACCTGAATCGCCGATCTTGAGCTTGGTGCCGTCCCAAGCGACTCCCTTGAGCGTGCCTCCGGCAAATCCGGTCGCGGTGTTGTCGCTGTCGACCTGGTCGGCGGCAATCAGCTCAAGAATTCCAGCTGTGAATCGAAGCAAGCTGGACGAATAGGTGTAGAGCGCCTCTGAGAGCGCATCGAAGGTGAGCGACCAGCTGAATGGATCGTCCGCGAGCTGATTCACCGTGAGGACGAAGCTGTCGTTTGCGCCGAGTGCGGTGTCGGTGACGTGGATAGCGAGGGTCGCGGCACCAAAGGCATCGGCCACGGGCGCAATCGTTGCCGTGCAGTGGGGAGCCGTGCCGCTCCAGACGACGCTGGAATCTGCGACAACCGAAGCGGAATCGGAGACCAGCGAGAGAGAGGTGGAGTTACACGCGACCGCGGTTTCTGCGTCCGTGATGGTGAAATTCACGACTTTGGCCGCATCTTCGTTGGTTGAGGTGTCGGCGATGTCAGAAATGGTCGGTGCATCGTTGACGGACGTGATCGTAAACGACGCCGCCGCGGTGTTCGACTGCTGGCCATCTGAGGTGACGGCGTAGTCGAAACTTGCCGGCCCGTCGTAGTCCTGAGTTCCCGTGACCTTCAACGTGCAAACGCCGGCGTCGTCGCAGGCGCAGGCCTGCGTCACGGTGACGTGTTGGAGATTTGAGACGGAACACTCGGTCGCTTTGTCGGCGTCAATGTCCGTGTAGGACAAGGGGATGGTCCCGCTTGAAATGTCTTCCGACAAATTCGCGGGTGCGATCGCTGCGGCGACGGGCGCGTTGCTTGAATTGACGATCGTGACCGCCACGGTCGCCGTGTTCGAATCCGCTTTCCCATCGCTCACTTGGTAGGTGAAGGAATCGGCTCCGGGAGCGTTGGTCTTCGGCGTATAGGCGAAAGCTCCCGTAGATGGATCCGTGATGGTCACGGTTCCGAGGATGGGCGCAGTGACCACGCTATACGTGAGGGCGTCCTTGTTTTTGTCGGTGGCGCTGAGAGTCGAAGTCGCTACGATGTTTCGGTTTGTGGTGATGCTCAGGTCCGCCGCCACGGGCTCCCAGTTCTTGAGTGCCCCTGCCGTGATTCCAGGCTTCAAGTCGATAAAGCCGCAACTCTGAAAAACAACTGAAGCGAGCACGAGAATCCGGAACGCGGATTTCCTCATCGCTCACCCCCGAAGGGGCGCTGGAACTTCAGGTAAAGGCCGACGTCCCGCTGGGATTGTTCGAAACGCGTGTTGTTCTGGCCGCTAACGCCCAAACCGAATCCGGCTTCGGCTTTCCATCTGCCGTCCGCGAAGCTTTCGTCCCGCACAAAGAACGCGCCTGAGTAGCTCGTGTTCGACTTCGTGCGCGCGTCGTCTGATGCGTCGGCTCCGAAGCTCAGGCCGCCGTCCAGTTTGAGACCGGCGCGGAAGCCGTTGGCCTCAAAAAATCCGACGCCAAGCGAGGCACGCACGCTCGGCACGTTCACGTTCACTAGGGAGGCCTGGGTATCGTTCAGCACGCTGACGATGGACTGCTGACTGTAGGCGAAGGCGAGGCCCAGAGAGAGTCGCGGATTCAACTCGTAGCGTGCTCCCACCGAGAGATCGGCAAGTACCGGCGTCGCATTCTTCATCGAGACGGATTCGCCGAGGGATCGGAACTTGATCGCTCGAAGACCGAGCCCGAATTCGGAGTGGAAGCGTTTGCTTAGAAACTGTGCGTAGGTCAAGCCGAGGCGCGCGTTCAGGAGCGAGACGAGATTGGCGCTGTCGGCGGTGGCGGGGCCAGTCACGGCGATCTGCGTGACATGATCGGAGAATTCAAGATTCAACGAGCTTCGCGGTGGGGCTGGCTCTGGCGAAACGACGGGGACCACTGCGTCCGCGTCCTGTGCGGGCTTTCGGGCGAGCGCGTGGAGTAGAGCTTTTTTGGACTGTCGCGAGACAGTCGATACCGGCGGCAAGCCACAAAAGCGCTGCCACTCAGGATTGTCAGAGGGCTGATCCAGGACGAGCGTGTTGCGCGGCGGAGGGTTGAAGGGTGAAGCGCAGTCGAAATCCGCAACCTGTTGGGCGCGCGTAGACACGCTCGTGAAGATCCCGGCCGTCACCGACCAGGACAGCGTGCGTTTGGCAAAGGGCTGAACTGCGGGCGGTGGACTGGAGAGTCTGAGTCTTAAAACGTTTGAGTGGAACGGTCCGGCTCCAATAGAAGGAGTCAGGCCCATGAAAACAACCAGGAAATACTACACAACCGAGTACAAGAAG
>Ga0247844_1001540_pt1 | contig 41943 bp, 36 predicted proteins | sample LaCtaG_FD_192421 | JGI IMG/M metagenome (GOLD analysis project Ga0247844, IMG submission 192421) | Freshwater microbial communities from meromictic Lake La Cruz, Castile-La Mancha, Spain - LaCruzMarch201714.5m_1 | ecosystem: Environmental > Aquatic > Freshwater > Lake | place: Spain: Castile-La... | reverse complement strand
TCAAATTCTACTTTCTTTGTGTCCATAACGTAAATTTATTGGTTTACACAAAGATACATACTTAGCCTATAATCATCTCCTTGTGTGTCCAAATTTTTATTTTGGTCATGGGTGTTTCATGTGTAATTAATTTAATTGATTTAATACTTTAACAAATAACTAATTCAATTGTTTAAAAAAAATGAGTAGTTTTGTAAACAGTAAAATTGAATTCAAGAATTACTGACTTTCAAGGCTTAAATATATACAAATGCTCGATCAATCAACCATTGATAAAATTACCGATGTTGCTCTGATTCAAGATGTAATATCGGATTATGTTACGTTAAAAAAGCGTGGTGTAAACTTATTAGGCCTTTGCCCCTTTCATGGCGAAAAAACACCATCGTTTATGGTTTCGCCCGCTAAAGGCATATTCAAATGTTTTGGTTGTGGCAAAGGTGGTAACTCGGTTCATTTTATAATGGAGCACGAGCAAATATCGTATTATGAAGCATTAAAGTTTTTAGCACGCAAATATCACATTGAGTTTCAGGAGCGTGAACTTACGGCACAAGAGCAAGCTATCCGTAACGACCGTGAAAGTATGTTTTTGGTAAATGATTTTGCTCAAAAACATTTTTCGTCGACACTTCACAATCATATTGATGGAAAATCGATAGGACTCAGTTATTTTCGTGAACGTGGTTTCAGGGATGATATAATTCAAAAATTTCAACTTGGATATAGCCTTGAACTCCGCGATGCATTTACGCAAACGGCTTTAAAATCGGGATATAACAAAGAATACCTTGTTAAAACGGGCTTAACGCTTGAGAATGAAAGCGCTCAACTGACCGACCGTTTCAGAGGTCGCGTTATGTTTCCAGTTCATACCTTATCGGGTAAAGTTGTAGCTTTTGGTGGTCGCATTCTGAAAAAGGACGACAAAATGGCAAAATATGTCAATTCGCCAGAATCGGATATTTACCACAAAAGCAATGAGCTGTATGGCATTTTTTTTGCAAAACAATCCATTGTACGTCAGGATCGTTGTTTTTTAGTGGAAGGCTATACCGATGTAATATCCATGCACCAAAGTGGCATCGAAAATGTGGTAGCATCGTCGGGAACTTCGCTTACTCCGGGGCAAATAAGGCTTATACATCGTTTTACCGAAAATGTAACTGTAATTTACGATGGTGATGCTGCCGGCATAAAAGCATCTATACGTGGTATTGATTTATTGCTCGAAGAAGGCCTAAATATCAAGGTATTATTATTGCCCGATGGCGATGACCCAGATTCGTTTGCCCGTAAACACAATGCTTCGGATTTTATTGAATTTGTCGAAAAAAACTCATCCGACTTTATTCGTTTCAAAACCAACTTATTATTAAAAGATGCAGGTAACGACCCCGTAAAACGTGCCGGATTGGTCATTGATATTGTTCGAAGTATTTCAATAATTCCAAACTCAGTAATTAGAGGCGAATATGTAAAGGAATGTAGCTCCATACTAAATGTGGATGAGGCAATGCTTTACCACGAAATAAACAAATTAAAAAATTCGGATCAAGAAAAAGCGAACAATCGGGTTCAGAATATACCCAATGAATCCGGTCCACCTCATTTTGAAGAAATGGAAGGGGGCGAATCTTTTGTTTCGAAATACGACAAAGAGGAGCGTAGTATTTTACAAACGCTTATACGCTTTGGAAATAGTACACTTTTTTATACCGACGAAACCAAAACTACACCCATAACGGTAGCCGAATATATTTTTGAAGAACTTGATAAAGATGAACTTAGGTTTTTCAATACATTACATCAATTAATGCTTAATGAATATAAAGAACATTTCAAAGACTCGTCATTTATTCCAGAACGATTCTTTTTATACCATACTAATTCAATGATTAGTCAGTTAACTGCCGAATTAGTTACCGAAAAATACACCTTAAGCAAAGTTCACTCCAAAACCAAGCGAGTAGAATCAGATTTGGAAAGATTAACCGATGTTGTGCCTCGTATTATTTTTGAATTTAAAAACAGTATGATTCTAGATCTTATTCGTCAGAAACTAGTTGAGTTAAAAGCGGCATCAGAAGCTCGAAACAATAAACTTGTTGACGAAATAATGCACGAAATGGCTGTTTTAGATAATGTTAAAAAACAACTTTCGAAAGAACTTGGCGAACGAATAATCATAAAATTTTAGTTGAATGACAAAAATATATCGTTATTTGATGAATGAGATAAATAAGAAATCAATATCTTTGCAACAATATAAAGAATATTTGCATCCATATAGAATGTATTTAAAACCCTAAAAAATTATATTTATGACACGTACCAACATTTATGCTATTGTAATTTTAATTTGTTTATTCTACTTTCAAACTAGCATTAAAGCTTCGAATCCTGTAAACGCAACTGACTCAATAGGCTCAGAGCAACTTTACATCATAACCAAAACAAATGGAAATGAATATATAGGTTATATTCTGAACGATGATGGTCGAGAAGTACTGATTGAAACTCAAAACTTAGGAAAAATTTACATCCCAAAGTACGACATTAGAAGTATAGCAAAAATTACAAACGAAAAAGAAATTGTTCGAGGAGAGTTGCATTCAGCCGGACCATTTACCACACGTTACATATTTACTACCAATGCTTTACCCATAAGCAAAGGAATGAATTATGCACGCCTTAACTTGTATGGACCTGAAGTTCACTTTGCATTGACCAATAATTTTAGCTTTGGGATACTGACTACTTGGGCTGTAAGTCCGTTTATAATTTCAGGAAAATATAGTTTCAGCACTAAAAACCCTAAATTAAATTACTCAATAGGAACTTTGATGGGTAATTCTGGCTATATGAATAACATGAAAACATGGGGTGGCTTACATTATGGTAATGTTACCTATGGCACGCCAAAGGAAAACTTGACTTTTGGAGTTGGCTATGGATATCTAGTGCCGGGAGTTACTGAAAGAGAAGCACCTGAAGGAACTTATTATACCTCAAACGACTATTACAATTCACAAATTGACCGTCCAACTTATCCTGCAAAAGGTCCAATCATTTCGTTTTCGGGAATTACCAAAGTAGGTTCGAAAGCGAGTTTTATTTTCGATAGCATGATAGGTTTTATGTCATTAAAAACTACTTATGTAAACACAAGTCAGACTGGTTTCGACACAAGATATGTGGTGCGCGATGGACTTGACAGAACAACTATTTTGGTTTTAATGCCAGGCATGCGTTTTCAGACAAGAGAAAATTCCGCCTTTCAAGTTTCACTTAACACAGTAAAAGTCATTAACTGGTCAAACACTTCGAGTGAGGAAAACGTAACCTTCCCATTGCCTTCGTGCTCTTGGTTTTATCGTTTCTAATAGAGACAATCATTTTATGCAAAATTTATTTGATCAAGTAATATTTGGCCCCATACATAGTCGTAGGTTAGGCCTATCCTTGGGTGTAAATCTGTTACCTATCGACGCTAAAATATGCTCATTCAACTGCATTTATTGCGAGTGTGGATTTAATACAACTATGCAGGAATTTTTATTCCCAACACGTGAGCAAGTAAAAACCATACTGAGAACAAAATTAACTGAAATGATCCGTCTGGGTGAAATTCCTGCTGTTATCACTTTTGCCGGAAATGGTGAGCCCACGCTACATCCTGATTTTGAAAGCATAATTGATGATACTATAGCATTACGAAATGAAATTTGTCCGACAGCCAAAGTGAGCGTGTTATCCAACTCTACACGTATACATAAACCACATATATTCAGTGCATTAAAAAAAGTAGATAATAATATACTGAAATTCGATTCTGCTATTGACCGCACTATGAAACTTATGGATCAGCCTGTGGGGAAACATATTGATGTTAGTTGGTTAATTAATGAACTTAAAAAGTTTGAGGGAAAGCTAATCATTCAAACTATGTTTCTACGAGGTGAATATCAAGGAGAATTGATTGATAATACAACTGAAGTTGAGATTCAAGCTTGGATTAATGCGCTTATTGAGATACAACCAAAACAGGTAATGATCTATTCGCTCGATCGTGACACACCTGCTCAAAATCTACAAAAAGTGAGTGTCGACGAACTAAACTTAATAGCTGAGCAAGTTAAAGCCGTTGGATTTGAAGTTTCAGTTGCTGGATGAAAGTTTTAATTTGTCCACTCAATTGGGGCCTTGGACATGCAACTCGTTGTATACCAATTATCAGAAAATATGTACATGATGGTCACCAAGTTACAATGGTAGCCGATGGATATCCATCTCAATTACTACAATATGAATTTCCATCATTAAAGATATTGTCATTACCCTCCTACCCTATTCGTTATTCAGCCAAAAACTCACAAGTAATGACCCTGTTACGACAGTTGCCTCAGGTTGTGATATCAGTTTTCAAAGAGCATAAATGGCTTTCCAATCTACTAAAAACAGAAACATTCGACCTCGTAATTTCAGACAATCGGTTTGGATTATGGACCAGAAAAACGGAGTGCATTTACATTACCCATCAATTAATGATAAAAATGCCATGCCAACTAAAAATGCTAGAACCTATAGCATGGTGGCTACACAGGCAAATAATAAACAAATACACTCATTGTTGGATACCTGATTACGAACACAATGGTGACCTTTCGGGCGACTTGGCACATAAGTACCGTTTACCCACCAACGCTAGCTTTATTGGTCCGCAATCGCGATTTGAAAATCCCAATTTGGAAAACATGGATAAACGTTTCGAAATTGTAGCTATTATTTCGGGTATTGAACCTCAGCGCACCTTAATTCAAGACCAATTAGTAAAGCGTTTTGAGAATAGCATGCAAAAAGTTCTGCTAATTTGTGGAACACCATCCGAAAATCAAGAAATCAAAACAATCAACAATATCACTTGCGTTTCACATCTACCAGATAAAGAGTTTATTAAATACCTTTTGGGAGCCGAAAAAATAATAGCTCGCTCAGGCTATTCCACTATAATGGATTTACACGCCTTAAACTGTTTGGCAAAAGCTGAGTTTATCCCCACACCCGGCCAAACCGAACAAGAGTATTTATATAAATATCATTTTGTTAATAAAACAAACATTATGAATACAGACATTGATTGCAGAAATATATGAATAAAATACATGTAAGGCAGGTTTGAGTAAATTTAATACTTTTTTCACTTGAAGAATAAGTTTTTTTTTAAAATTATTTTGCATAATCAAATTAAATGTGTTTCTTTGTAATCGTTAAGAAACTGTATTTCGCTCGCATGGTTAGTATGTCTCTCCCTTTTTCGGAACTGATATTTTTTTAACCTCGTTTGTTTATGCTGTTCCTGAAAAAACTATTAATCATTCTTATTTATTTTTTATGAACATTTACGTAGGTAACTTAAGTTACAAAGTTCGCGAAAACGACCTTCAAGGCGTTTTAGAAGAGTACGGTAAAGTAGACTCTTGCAAAATTATCAAAGATCGTGAAACCGGAAAATCAAAAGGTTTTGCATTTGTTGAAATGGCTGACGATGCAGCTGCAACAAAAGCAATTGAAGAATTAAACGGTGCTGAATTTGATGGCCGCACAATGGTAGTTAAAGAAGCAAGACCAAAAGCTTAATTCTTTTCCAATCAAAAATAAAAAACGTCTATCAAGCTAGTGTTGATAGACGTTTTTTTATATTCGGTCCAATACGGTGGTGACAAGATTTTCAATATATGGCTTATAATCAGGACTTGCCGCTTCAATCCGTCTGTTTGCAATAATACAGCAAACGGTCATGGCTTTATGTCCCATCATTTTAGCTAAACCAGCAATTGCCGAACCTTCCATTTCGTAGTTCGTAATTTTATACTTTCCGTATCTAAAACTTTCAATTTTATCGTTCAGTTGCATATCAGCAAGTTGCAACCGAAGCACTCTACCTTGAGGTCCGTAGAAGCCATTTGCCGAGATTGTAACGCCACGTAACATATCATTTTGTCCTATTCGCTCCACTAACTCGGTATCTGCATCAACTACATAAGGTGCTGCTAATTGTGGATTCCAGTCCAAATGCTTTTTCATGGCATTTTCAAAGTCCAAATCGCTTACTTTATCGCGTCCGGCATAAAAATTCAACATGCCATCAAAACCAATCGACTTTTCGGAGATTAAAAAACTACCAAGAGGTATATCGGGTTGCATACCACCTGAAGTACCAATTCGAACAATGTTTAACTGACGAAATGTACTTTTTTCGACACGAGCTACCAAGTCGATATTAGCCAACGCATCCATTTCGTTCATTACAATATCTATATTATCAGTTCCTATCCCAGTGGAGATTACCGAAATACGCTTGCCCTTATAAATACCTGTAATGGTATTAAACTCTCTACTTGAAATGGAACACTCTTGCGAATCGAAATATTCCGCAACTAATGCTACACGACCTGGATCACCAACAAGTATTACATTATCAGCAAGTTGCTCTGGCTTTAAATGCAAATGGAAAATGCTTCCATCGGTATTTACAATAAGTTCAGAAGGTGGAAATTGTTTCATATTAAAAATAACTCAATTATTTTTATCGCAGCCTGTTTAAGGACTTTATCAATGCTTCGTCTTTGCCAATAGCACGAATAGCCAAAAAAGTCAGAATAATATTTATCAACGGAAATGCAGTAACTATATTTAAATACCAATCGGCATTTAAAACATTACCAGCTTGCCAAAGGTAAATAAATAATAATCCATAATAACCTGCCAAAAGTACAGAATTAATTATAGATAAACGAATTTGCAAAATTCGCTTTTTGTACAAAAAAATGGTAATAAGTGCAATAATAGGTATTAACACGCATAAAGCAGATAAAGCCCATACATTTTGCACATAATTTACCCCACTAAAAATGCCTTTGTAATTTAAAACATAATGAATTGCATCAGCATTTCCGACAAATCCTGCTTGAACCGAAAACAGCGTTATACCCGATAGTATTAACACCAATAACAAATATAAAGTCTGAATACGTTGAATCATTTATTTTTTCCATTGTGCATCCCTAACTTCATAGATGCGTTCGATAATATCTACAACTTTTAATCCCTCAAGCACATTGGTTGTAATTGTACCTTTATCAGTTAATTTTTCAATTACGTTTTCAATTACATAGTGATGATTTTGAGCTGAACCTTTGTATAATCCATAGTCATTTGGTGGATTTGATGGAGCCAATTCAGGCATTACATAATCTTTTATATGACAATAAGCTACTTCGTTCATATACTGACCAGCCACTTTAACTGTTCCTTTAGAACCAAGAATTGTAATACTACTTTCGAGGTTGGTATCCCAAACCGAAGTTGAGTAGTTTAAATTACCCATACCGCCATTTATAAAATCGAAAGTGACAACACCACTATCCTCAAAATCAGTAAGTTCCTTGTGATTGAAATCCGCAAAATTGCCACGTATATTTTGAATATCGCCAAAAAGCCAATACATTATATCAATGAAGTGCGAAAATTGGGTAAATAACGTTCCACCATCCAATTTTGCATCACCATGCCAGTTGCCCTTTTTATAGTATCGGTCGTCGCGGTTCCAATAGCAATCCAATTTCACCATATAAATATCGCCAAGTGTATTATTATCAGCCAATTCCTTTAACCAAACCGAAGGTGGCGAATAGCGGTTTTGCATTACACAAAAAACGTGATGCGACACCTCGAGCGATTTAAAAAGTATTTTTTCAGCATCGGTTTTTGTCAAAGCTATTGGCTTTTCAAGCACAACGTGTTTTTTTGCATCCAAAGCTTTTAGTGCATATTCGGCATGAAAACCATTTGGAGTACAGATATTGATAACATCAATATCTAAATTAGCAGCCAATAATTCATCATACGAAGTAAAATACGCTTCTTCAATATCTTCAAGCTTTGTTTCATTTTGTGACAACACATCACAAACTGCTACCAACATTGAATCCGGATTACGGCGAATCATTTCGGCATGTCGCTTTCCAATATGCCCTTGACCTATAACTGCAAATTTTATCATCTCAAACTAATTTATAATTATTTAATTCTTACTACTTTATCATCATTTAACTGATATTCCTGATTGGTTTCAGGACAAATACCAATTCCATTTTCGTCGAAATGCAAACGGTGACCATATTCACTAACCCATCCAATTTGTTTTGCAGGATTACCAACAACCAATGCAAAAGCTTTAACAGGCTTTGTAATAACTGCCCCCGCTCCTATCAACGCATATTCGCCAATTTCGTTACCACAAACTACAGTGGCATTGGCACCAATACTTGCACCTTTGCTAACCAAAGTTTCGGCATATTCATTGCGCCGATTCACATGACTGCGAGGGTTTATTACATTGGTAAACACCATCGAAGGGCCTAGAAAAACATCATCTTCACAAATCACTCCTGTATAAACCGAAACGTTATTTTGAATTTTCACATTTCGCCCAAGTTTTACAGCAGGCGAAATTACAACATTTTGTCCAATATTACAACTTTCGCCAATAAAACAATTAGACATTATGTGCGAAAAATGCCATATTTTTGTTCCGTTACCAATTTCACAGCCTTCGTCAACTACAGCTGTTTCGTGTGCAAAGTATTCTTTCATAAGCCCCTCCTAGCCTCCCCGCAAGGGAGGAATTAATTAGTGTGTATTCTTTAAGTCCCCTATCGGGGGATTTAGGGGGCTATATTGCCTCCATAACTGCCTCAGTAATATATTTCAATTGTTCTTCGCTTAATTCGGTATGCATAGGTAAAGACATGACACAATCGCTAAGTTTCTCGGCTACAGGAAAATCACCGGCTTTGTATCGTGCATCTTGATATGCTTTTTGTAAATGTAAAGGCACGGGATAATAAACCATTGCGGGAATTCCTTTATCGTTCAAAATTTTGATAAGTGCTGCACGGTCTACTCCATTTAACTTGAGCGTATACTGATGAAAAACATGAGTCGATTTTTCGTTTTCGGCAGGTATAATCAGTTTATCAGTTGTTGAAAAAACGGCATTGTAATATGCAGCAGCATGCTGACGAGCAGCTATATAATCGTTCAACGAACGCAATTTCACTTGCAATACTGCTGCTTGAATACTATCCAGGCGCGAATTTACACCCACAACATCGTGGTAATAACGAACTACCATACCATGATTTGCTATAGCACGCATCTTAGCTGCCAACTCATCGTTATTGGTAAAAATGGCTCCACCATCGCCAAAACATCCTAAGTTTTTAGATGGAAAAAAGGAGGTACAACCAATTTCGCCCATACAACCCGAATGTACTTTACGACCATCGCTAAACGTATATACCGAGCCTATTGACTGACAAGCATCTTCGACCACAAAAAGATTATGTTCCTTTGCAATTTTAAGAATCTCCTCCATATCAGCATTTTGTCCGAATAAATGTACGGGGACAATGGCTTTTGTTTTGGGAGTAATGGCTTTGCGTAGCGAATCAAGATTAATATTAAATGTATCAAAATCAACATCAACTACTATAGGAGTAAGTCCAAGTAATGCAACTACCTCAGCAGTAGCAATAAACGTAAATGTGGGAGTGATAACTTCATCACCAGGTTTCAAACCAAGTGCCATCAATGCAATTTGCAAAGCATCAGTGCCATTACCTACAGGTATAACGTGTTTCACTTCGAGGTATTTTTCCAAATCGGCCTGAAAATCGTTTACTTTTCCGCCTTTAATAAATGTAGTTGTATCAATAACTTCTTGAATACCAGCATTTACTTCGTTTCTTATTTTTTCGTATTGACTTGTTAAGTCAACCATTTGAATTTTTTTCATTTGTTATTTTTTACGCTCAATTACATATTCAACTTCTTCATTATCAGACCGTACATTTGAAATAAACGACGCCTTTTTTTGGATAGTAATTTTTTGTTTACCTGTATTGTTTTTCAAAATTTCATTGTAATCAACTAGTACATTTACATCGTTAATGGTAACAGAATTAAAATGACTCAAACCAACATTAAATTTCAGTTTTACCTGGGCAGGGAAAGTTCTAACAATCAAATCATGAGGGCAATTGATGATATTAACTGGAAAAAACAATTCTTTTTCAGTAAACATCTCGGCTGAAACACTTAACTTCACATCGCTCGAAGAAAATCGCATATCGCTAATTGCTTTTAGTTTAACTTCCATTTGAATATCTTTATCCAAATCAGTAATCACAACTGTATCAGTAACAAGCTCGTATAATTTTTCAACTACACGCTTTGGTCCATATACTTTTACTTTCGAAGGTTCAATTAAAACGTCTTCGCTTAAAATATATTGCTGTGCTGTTTCAATTTTGCCTAGCAACCTAACGGGTAATTCTTTCATTGCTAATCGCTCGTAATGGAGAATTAACGAATCAGGTTTTATTTCAAGAATAGAAGTTGATGGTAATAAATATTTATTTAATTTTGTACGAAGTTCATCGTTATTAAAAATTAGTTCTCCTCTATCGTTCTCTAATTTGTTTAAACTTATTGTCAATCCTTTTAATTTGTATTCCGAATAAGCGAATAAGTTCAAACCCTTGTCTTTAACTAACACTTTTATAAATTGTGAATTTGACTTCGTTATATCAAATTGCTCTGGCAAATTGCTATATCGTAAAGGAATAAGAATTTCGGTTTCGCGCTCTTTATCGAGCATATTTACAAACCAGAACGAAAATGATAATAATAAAAACAGCAAAAAGCTTAAAACATCCCTTGAAATAAAGAATGATTTAAGCTTTGAAAAGTAATGTCCTAGCCATGTTTTCTTGCTGCTTTCAGACATTTTTAGTTTTTTTATTTAGTCTGCGTCAATAAATCTTCGGCAGTTGCAAATACTGAGTTCTTATCTACTTTAATGCGTACATTTTCAGCAATTTCGATAATAACTGTTGTTTCTTTAATATCTTTCACTTTGCCATAAATTCCACCCGAAGTCACTACTGAGTCACCTGCTTTCATAGCTTCGCGTTGCAATTTAATTTCTTTCTGACGTTTTTGTTGTGGACGAATCATGAAAAAATAAAATACCACAAAAATTAGCACCATCATTAAGATGCCCGAATAGCTACTTGCACCACCTGCTGCAGGCGCTTGCAATAAAATACTTAGTAAATTCATATTTGTTTAATTGTTTGTTTCAGTTGCAAATATAGTAAAAAAATTACTTTTTCTCGAAAAACGATTTTACTTTAACAAGTTTATTTTCTTTTTTTAATTCTCCTACAATATTATCGAGTACACCATTAATAAAAGTACCACTTTTTACCGTACTATATTTTTTGGCAATTTCAATATATTCGTTCAATGATACATTTACTGGAATTGTTGGAAAATCGATTATTTCGGTTAATGCTACCTGCATTATTAAAATATCCATAAAAGCAATACGATCAATATCCCAGTTTCGCGTATTCTTGTCAATCAATTCGCGGTATGTATCACCGTTTTTTAAAGTTCCTTCGAGCAATTTCTGAGCAAATTCCTTGTCTTCATCATCTTTGAACATGGGCAAAAGTGCTTGACGTGCTCCATTTTCCTGTTCGAATCGTTTGATAGTTTTAATAACAAAACTCAACACAATCTCCACATCATCAACCCAATAGATACTTTGCTCTTCAATAGCATTATCAATATCTTCGCTTTCAAAAACAATTTTTTTGTAAATTTTTCGCCAAATATCTTTATCGTCCGTATAATCCGATTTCTCGGACTCCATGTATTGCTGATAAAAATCACTACATTCAATATCTTCGAACAATGTTTTAATACTATTAGGATAATTTACCCATGAGAGTTTTTGTTTTGTCAAATAATCGTTAAACTGAATGTTTTCAGTCAATTGTTTTACAAATAAATTATCAACAAAGCGAGTGTTGGGGTGTAAATCATCAGCTGTGGGACGCAGTTTATTGCGCTTATTTTCAATACGCGTAGCAGCGTAGTTTGTAATTTCGACCGATAATTGCAAAAGCTGAAAATACAAATCATAAGTTCGTTCAATGTTGTGAAACAGCTCTTTTTCGGCCATTATGTGCGTTATGGTATTACCGTTGTAATACGAATAAAGTGTCTGAATGACCTTTGTACGTAGTAATTCTCTATTTATCATAAAAATATATGAACGCTTTTCAAAATTAGACTGCAAAGGTACAAAATTTTAGTGGACTTCAATTGCAAGTTTATTTAATTTTATATAACAACACATTCAATTTTGACTTCTTAAGGTGGTGATTTATACAATATGAATAAGATTTATGTAAAATCTATATTAAATTTCTCACTTTTGTGGAAAATTATTTGACAGTATGAAAAAAAATACTGAAATTTGGCATCTCAATCGCAAGTTGAAATTAAAAACGATGATAAAGTTCGATAAAACGAATATTAAAAAAGTAGGATTTATGGAATTAGAAAAAAGAAAAATTGAGTTGGACAAGAAAGACAATGAAATTATTTATTCAAAGTCGATCAAAGCAGGGAAACGAATTTATTACTTAGATGTAAAAAGGAGCCGTAATGATGATTTGTTTTTGGCAATTACCGAAAGTAAAAAGAAAATTGTGGGTCAGGATGATGACATTCAAGTATCCTACGAAAAACATAAAATATTCTTGTATAAAGAAGATTTTGATAAATTTGCAGAAGGACTTGAAGAGGTAATTAAATTTATTAAACAAGAACAAGGAGAGGCTCCACAGCGACAAGAGCGCGTTTACGAAAACGAACAGCTTGTGGACAATAGCAACGAAGAAGCAAAACCCAAAAGTTTTTTCGACCGTTTTAAACTTTAGAGGTAAGTGGCAAGTGGTAAGAACATAATTTCTAACTTCTAATTTCTAACTTCTAACTTTTAAAAAATGAAATCTTTTGCCAGCGATAATTATTCAGGTATTCACCCCGAAGTACTTGAAGCTGTTCAACTTGCTAATAATGCACATCAAATATCCTATGGTGATGATTATTACACGGTAAAAGTCCAACAAATTTTCGAATCGATATTTGGTAACGTATTCGTGTTATTTACTTTTAATGGCACAGGAGCAAATGTTATTAGCCTTAAATGCTGCACATTGCCATTTCAGGCAATAGTTTGTGCTGAAACAGCCCATATAAATGCCGACGAATGTGGAGCGCCCACTCAAAGTATAGGTGCTTCGTTAATTACCATTAAAACACCCAATGGTAAATTAACTCCTGAGCTAATTACACCCTATTTGAACCGGATTGGAAATGTGCACAACACTCAACCTAAGGTTATTTCAATAAGTCAAAGCACCGAACTGGGTACGGTTTATAGTGTTGACGAATTAAAATCAATCTGCGAATTTGCACATAAAAACGATATGTATGTTCACGTTGACGGAGCACGCATTTCGAACGCATTAGCATCGCAAAAAATAGACCCTAAAGCTGCCACTGTAGACTGTGGCATTGACATAATGAGTTTTGGTGGAACCAAAAATGGGTTGATGATAGGAGAAGCAGTGCTAATATTCAACGATGAACTTAAAAAACATGCTGCTTATTATCAAAAACAAAGTGCTCAACTTTTTTCGAAAAACCGCTTTATTGCAGCGCAATTTATAGCGCTACTAACAGATAATTTGTGGTTGAAAATGGCCAATCACTCCAACTCTATGGCTACACTTCTGGCAACGGAGGTAAGCCAGATAAAGGGCGTTACAATAACCCAACAAGTGGACGCTAATGCCGTTTTTGCCATTATTCCTAGCCATGCCATTGAACCGCTACAACAGAAATACCGTTTTTATGTATGGAATGATGAAACAAAAGAACTCCGTTGGATGTGTTCGTTCGACACAACCGAACAAGAAGTTCTTGAGTTCGCCAATTACCTTAATCAATTAGTAACGGACTAAACACCAACAGTTTTACACATGTTTTTCGGCATGATATGACGAGCGCACGAAGGGTCCGCTTTCGACTTGTCGGAATCCTTTTTGCAAAGCAATTTGTCTAAACTCTTCAAACTTATCGGGATGGATATAAGCCGTAACTGCAATATTCTTGCGCGAAGGCTGCATATATTGCCCTATAGTCAGCACCGAGCAGCCTGTAATTAATGCATCATCCATTAGTTGAAGTACTTCTTCGTCGGTTTCGCCAAGTCCTAACATAATACCAGTTTTTGCTACAATACCTCGTGAGGCAATGTGTGCCAATACTTTTAAACTAATATCGTACTTGGCTTTAGTTCGTATCTGTGGAGTAAGTCTACATACTGTTTCCAAATTATGCGAAATGATATTCGGTTTCTCATTGATTATTAAATCAATAAGTTCCTCTTTTCCTTCAAAATCGGGAATCAACACTTCTAGAGTTGTCAGCGGATTTTGTTTTTTTATTTCCGAAATGGTTTGTGCCCAATGTTGCGCACCACCATCAGCCAAATCATCTCTATCAACTGATGTAACTACAGCATGCTTCAACTGCATTAGGTTTATCGATTTAGCCACATTAGCAGGTTCATTAGGATCCAAAGGTAATGGTCGGCCTGAAAGTGTGTTGCAAAACTTACACGAACGGGTGCAAATTTCGCCACCTATCATTAAAGTAGCTGTTCCTTTACTCCAACACTCGCTCTGGTTTGGACAACGACCGCTGCTACAAATTGAATGTAAGCCATGCTCTTTGATTACCGCACTTACACCCGAATAGGAAGATTCGCTATATATTTTTGTTCGTAACCACTCGGGTTTTCGTATAAAATTCATAAAATTAATAAATAAAAATCGATTAATAAAATGATATTTAAATGAGTAATGTTCAATTATAAAATCAATGCATTTCATTTTAATAATATCCTTCGCAAAGGTACTTATTATAGATAAGAAAAAAAAACGTACCTATTTATATTAAAAATACAAACTGCTCATTTTCAATTGATTTGTGCAATTGAAAAATTTATTGAAAATATTTTTATTATTTTTTTGTGCAATATTATTTTCAAATGAAACTTTTCTGTAGTTAATATTTTAATTAGCGTATTTATAAACAAAATTTAATTACAATATGATTTATAGCCACTTTACATTATCTAAATTAATTACGGAAATATTTCTTTAATTCAAATTAATTTAATTACTTTTGCAACGTATTAAATTAATAATTTTTTAATTAAAACAACTTCTAGATAAAACAAAACAAGCTAAAAAAATGAAAGTAAAAAGAGAAATTAAGTTCAGTCTTGTTTACAGAGACATGTGGCAAGCTTCTGGAAAATACGTACCACGTAAAGATCAATTAGAAAAAATTGCACCAGTACTTATCGAAATGGGTTGTTTTGCACGTATCGAAACTAACGGAGGTGCATCCGAACAAGTAAACTTGCTTTTTGGTGAAAATCCAAACGATGCAGTACGCACATTTACAAAACCATTCAACGAAGTTGGAATACAAACTCACATGCTCGATCGTGGGTTGAATGGACTTCGTATGAACCCAGTTCCTGCCGATGTACGTGAATTAATGTACAAAGTAAAAAAAGCTCAAGGAGTTGACATTACACGTATTTTTTGCGGATTAAATGATGTACGAAATATAATCCCCTCGATTCAATATGCAAAAGCAGCTGGCATGATAGCACAAGCAACCATGTGTATTACTTTTTCGGAAGTACATACTGCTGAATACTATATCAATATGTCGGAGGAACTGATACAAGCTGGTGCCGATGAAATTTGTTTGAAAGATATGGCAGGTATTGGTCGTCCGGTAATGTTAGGCCAAATTGTGAAAGCAATCAAAACAGCCCATCCACATATAATTGTACAATATCACGGACATTCAGGCCCAGGTTTTTCGATGGCCTCTATGCTCGAAGTTGCCAATGCTGGAGCCGATTATTTAGATGTAGCCATGGAGCCACTTTCGTGGGGTATGGTTCATCCGGATGTTATTTCAGTACAAGCAATGCTTAAAGATGCAGGATTCGAAGTCCCAGAAATAAATATGACAGCTTACATGGAAGCTCGACGCTTAACTCAAAGTTTTATCGACGATTTTTTGGGATATTTCATCGACGATAGAAATAAATTTATGACCTCACTATTAGTTGGTTGTGGACTGCCTGGTGGTATGATGGGCTCATTAATGGCCGATTTAAAAGGTGTTCATTTGAATATTAATTCGTTTTTGAAATCACATAGTAAACATGAACTAACAACAGATGAGTTATTAATAATGCTTTTTGATGAAGTAAAATATATATGGCCAAAACTTGGATATCCACCATTAGTGACACCATTTAGCCAATATGTAAAAAATATTGCTTTAATGAATGTAATGTTTGTGGTAAAAGGACAAGCACGATGGACCATGATTGATAAAAACTCGTGGGATATGATACTTGGTAAAGCTGGAAAGCTTCCTGGAACATTGGACGAAGAAATAATTGAATTAGCGAAAAAGAACAAATATGAATTTTACGAAGGCAATCCACAAGATAATTATCCGAACGAATTAGACCGGTTCATTGCTGAAATGAAAGAAAATGGCTGGGATAGAGGGAAGGATGACGAAGAATTGTTTGAATTTGCTATGCACGAAAAACAATACCGCGATTTAAAATCGGGTGAAGCAAAAAAACGTTTCGAAGCCGAACTGGAAGCTGCTATTAAAGAAAAATACAGCAAACAGAATATCGAAATACCAAATATTCGACTACTTAAATACCCTAATGCTGAGCCAATTATATCGCCTGCAACTGGTAAAGTTATATGGGAACTCGACTACAACGAAGGTTCAAAGGAGCCAGTTCATGGAAAATTATTTCGCGAATCGGAACCACTTTGCACCTTACAAACACGTTATGGCTTAGAACAAATTAATAGTTTCTGTACCGGACGTATTATTGGCATTGAGAAAAAACAAGGCGAAATAGTGCGAAAAGGCGAAATTATAGCTTATATCGAACAAAAATAATTTTACAATATACAAAATTTTAAATGGGTGGTGCACAAAAGTATCATCCATTTTTTATGTTTATAATAATAATCAATAGTATAAATAATTAGTAAGTATAATATATGTACCTTTGCATTGTATTATCATTTACAAACTTTATTTGATAATTATATATATAAATATGACTGACAGTACTTTAATAAACACGCACTCATACAAACAATTGATTACCGAACTCCTTTCGCCTGCAAAAAATCTTGATTGTGGACTTGCTGCCATTAACCATGGAGCCGATGCAGTGTATATTGGTGCGTCGCAATTTGGTGCACGAGCTGCTGCCAGTAATTCGATTGAAGACATTGAAACACTTGTAAAATACGCCCACAGATACCGTTCAAAAGTGTTTGTGGCCTTAAATACCATACTTACTGACAATCAATTGCAGGATGCAGAAAAACTAATCCATCAAATTTATAATGCTGGAGCCGATGCTTTGATAATACAAGATATGGGGGTGCTGAAAATGAATTTACCCCCTATTGCGCTGCATGCCAGCACACAAACAGATAATCGCACAATTGAGAAAGTGAAATTTCTGCAACAAGCTGGATTTTCGCGCGTGGTATTAGCTCGCGAATTATCATTGAAGCAAATTGGCGAAATTTCGAAAAACACACAAGTTGAACTTGAGGCCTTTGTACATGGAGCACTCTGCGTTAGTTATAGCGGTCAGTGTTACATGAGTCAAGCCATGTGTGGGCGAAGTGCCAATCGCGGTCAATGTGCACAATATTGCCGCTTACCTTATCAATTATCTGATTCACAAGGCAATATTCTTGTAAAAAACAAACATTTATTGTCGTTGAAAGACCTCGACTTGTCGGAGCATTTAAAAGAAATGATTGAAGCTGGCGTGATGTCATTCAAAATTGAAGGACGATTAAAAGAAGTGGACTACGTAAAAAATATCACGGCCTATTATCGTAAAAAGTTAGATATTATTTTAGAAGGCAACGCACATCATTCAAAATCGTCGGTAGGTAAAACCACTTTCTTTTTTGAACCAAATCCTGAAAAAAGTTTCCGTCGTAGCTCAACTGATTATTTCCTTAACGAGCGCCACAAAGGTATTTATCAACCCGAAACTCCAAAATCGCTCGGTGAGTTAATTGGTAAAGTACACTATATAGGTCGTAACTTTTTTGAAATGCAAAATGGACATTTATTGAATAATGGCGATGGACTTTGTTTTATAAACAAACATGGCGATTTGACTGGCTTTAGAGTAAACAGAGTAGATAAAAAACAAATATTCCCTGCAGAATTGCCCCGAATGGATGTAGGTGTTACGCTTTATCGCAATCAGGATCAGGCATTTGAGAAAACACTTGCAGGAAAAACAGCAGAACGAAAAATACAAATCAAGATACTTTTTTCTGAAATCGAAAAAGGTTTTAATCTCCAATTGACTGATGAACAAAACATAAAAATAAATTTTGAAATAGAATGCCCAAAACAAGCTGCTCAAAAACCAGAAGCAGTAATTGAAAACATAAAAAATCAGTTTTCGAAACTTGGAAATACCATTTACGAAGCAAGTGATATTGACATTCAACTTAATCAGGCATGGTTTTTCCCTGCATCGCAGTTAAGTGAATGGCGACGATTAGCTATCGAAATGATGGATGAAAAACGAGAGAAATGTTATGAACGTGAATCTCCTGCCAACATTGAAAGAACGGATTTTTCCAGTAAAAGTTTGACCTACTTAGGTAATGTAACCAACAAAAATGCTGAAGCTTTTTATCGTGAACATGGTGTTGAAAACATTGAGTTTGGATTCGAAGTGAAAGCGCAAGAAGGGGTTCCTGTTATGTTTACAAAACATTGCATAAAATATGAAATGGGTTGGTGTCCTCGCGAAGGATTTAAAGACAAAATTGAAGAACCTTTGTATTTAAAAAATAACGACCAACGTTACGAACTACGATTTGATTGCAAAAATTGCGAAATGCAGATTTTTTTGTCAAAATGATAGAATTGAGTAAAAATATCATATTTTTGTAATACGTATTACACATGTACGAAATATGAATGTAGTTACTTTGTCGCATAAATTAAAATAATTTCAACTCATTATGAAGCAGTACCGAATTTTAGTTGTAGACGACGAAGAAGATTTGTGTGAAATTCTCCAATTTAATCTTGAATCGGAAGGATTTAATGTAGAAATAGCCTATTCGGCCGAAGAAGCCCTTAAAAAAGATTTATCGGTGTATAATTTACTTTTACTCGATGTAATGATGGGTCAAATATCTGGCTTCAAAATGGCACGAATTGTACGCGAAGACCCTAATTTAGCGCAAATTCCTATCATGTTTTTAACAGCTAAAGACACTGAAAATGATAAACTTACAGGATTTAATATTGGTGCCGATGATTATATTTCGAAACCATTTTCTATTCGCGAAGTGGTGGCTCGTGTGAAAGCATTAATCAGAAGAACAAACATTAGTAAAAATCCAGAAGTAGCTTCAGAAGATTTAGTTTACATGGGTTTAACAATTCGAATTACTAAGAAAAAAGTATTACTTAATGGTAAAGAATTAGCTTTCACAAAAAAAGAATTTGAAATACTAAAATTGTTTTTAGAAAACAGAAACCGAGTTTTCTCTCGCGAAGAAATACTATCGCGTGTTTGGTCCGACGAAGTAATTGTACTTGATAGAACTATTGATGTGAATATTACACGTTTACGTAAAAAAATTGGCGATTATGGTCGAAATATTGTAACCCGTTTGGGTTATGGCTATTGTTTCGAAGAATAAAAAACATATACTTTTAATCTAATATGACTTTAAACAAACGAATCTTTTTTTATTTTTTTGGAATATTTTTTTTACTCACTGCTGTAATTACATTTTTTCAGTACGAGCGCGAAAAAGAATTTAGGATTCAACAATTAGATCAGTTATTGCTGACTTATAATAACACCATATACAAATATTTACACACAAATAATAACGAAATAAAATCGTTATACGATATTATAAAATTGTTTCCCGATTCAACATTACGTGTTACTATCATTGATCTTGAAGGAGAGGTATTATTCGATAATTTTTTATCAGATAAACACATTGAGAATCACTTAAACCGACCTGAAATAGTGCAAACTTCAACTTCAGGTTATGGAAAATCAATACGTCACTCAGCTACTACAAATAAAGACTATTATTACTTAGCCCAAAAAAACAAAGATTTATTTGTACGTACTGCACTACCTTACAACCTGAATTTAAGCAATATGCTTAAAGCTAACACCTTATTTATCTATTTTATGGTGTTTGTTTTATTATTAGCTTTAATTGCTCTTTATTTTATCACTAAAAACTTTACACATTCCATTGATAGACTTAGATTTTTCACGAGTAAAATAAAAAAAGGAGAACCTATTGAGACAAACATTTCGTTTCCGAAAGATGAATTGGGCGAATTGAGTCAAAATATTGTGATGCTCTACCAGCAAATGGAAAATGCTAAGAATGCGGTTAATCACGAAAGAGAAAAACTAAGCAAACACATTTTAATTTCGCAGGAAGGATTAGGATTTTTTACAGCCGAAAAAAAAGAAATTTTATCGAATAGGTATTTTATTCAATATGCTAGCTTAATAGCCGATTCTCAGTTTGACAGTTCAGAAAAAATATTCAATGTTACTGATTTTAAAGAGATAAATGAATTTATTGCCGAAAATATTAAAAATGAATACCTGTCACGTAAACGTATTAAAGTTGAAAAAAATGGCAAAGTTTTCAATATCAGATGTATTGTATTTCACGATAATACATTCGAAATTTCGATAAACGACATTACATTACAAGAGGATGAAAATGAGCTTAAAAGACAATTAACCCAAAACATCTCGCATGAGCTAAAAACACCTGTCAGTAGTATTATGGGATATATGGAAACTATCTTAAAAAATCCTGAATTAAAAACTGATCGTCAAAAATTTTACATTGAACGATCCTTAATTCAAGCACAACGATTGTCGGCTTTATTGCATGATATAACAACCTTGAACAAAATAGATGAATCAAAACTATTGTTTGATAAAATTGATTGTAATTTAGCTGTAATAATTGACGATGTTTTACACGATGTACAGCTTGAGATTGAACAAAAAGGCTGTACCGTTATAAAAAATTATTCGAATCCTTTAACGCTAAAAGGTAATAAGTCTTTGCTCTATTCAATTTTTCGTAATTTTATCGACAATGCACTGACGTATGCCGGCGATAACATCACACTTGACATAAATTGTTATCGAGAGGATGAATACTTTTATTATTTTTCGTTTTCGGATAATGGCGTAGGCATACCTGAAGAACATTTAAGTAAAATTTTTGAACGATTTTACCGTTTAGACAAAGGAAGAAGCCGGAAACTAGGAGGAACCGGATTGGGGCTTTCAATAGTAAAGAATGCTATCGTTTTTCATAAAGGAAATGTGTTGGCAAAAAACCTATCAACTGGTGGCTTAAGCTTTATATTCACTTTACGGAAGTATTAGAATTACACAATCTACAATAAAACAGAAAAGGGACCTAAATAAGTCCCTTTTGTTTTGCTATTTCGTTCATATACTCGTATGCAGCATCGTATTCATTTGGAATAATTCCATCAAGAATAGCATCTTTGATTATTGTTTTAATTTCGCCAACAATGGCACTTGCTGGAAGATTAAAACGATCCATAATTTCTTGCCCACTAATAGGCGGTTGAAAATTACGAACTTTATCTTTTTCTTCAATTTCCTTTAATTTTTTCCGTACTAGTTGAAAATTGGCTTTAAAGCGTTTCACTTTCTCCGGATTTTTGGAAGTAATATCTGCTTCGCAGAGCATCATTAAATGTTCAATGTCATCGCCTGCATCAAACAACAAACGTCTTATTGCTGAGTCAGTTACTTCATCTTCGCTAAGTACTATTGGGCGCATGTGTAAATTTACCATCTTTTGAACAAAACGCATTTTTTCGTTTGTAGGTAGTTTCATACGTCTAAAAATCTCAGGAATCATTTTTTCGCCCACAAAATTATGGTTGTGAAAAGTCCAACCCAAACGCGAATCAAATCGTTTTGTACGAGGTTTGCCAATATCGTGTAGGAGTGCAGCCCACCGCAACCACAAATCGTCGGTATGCAAACAAAGTCCGTCCAAGACCGCCAAGGTGTGATAAAAATTATCTTTGTGACCTACCCCATCTTTGGTTTCGGCACCTTTTAACGCCAATAATTCTGGAAAAATTAGTTGCAGTAAACCCGTTTTTTCGAGTAATATAAAACCCGCAGATGGCTTACGCGAAAGCATTATTTTGTTTAATTCATCGGCAATACGTTCTTTCGAAATAATTTCGATTCGATCTTTGTTACGTTCTATAGCATCGAAAGTATTTTCTTCCAGAAAAAAACCAAGTTGAGCAGAGAAACGTATGCCTCGCATCATACGCAGTGGGTCATCCGAAAAAGTTATATCTGGATTCAGTGGCGTTCTAATCACAAAATTCTTTAAATCTGTCATCCCATTAAATGGATCAACTAACTCACCAAAGCGGCTTTTATTCAGGCAAATAGCCATAGCATTAATCGTAAAATCTCGGCGATTTTGATCATCCTCGAGTGTTCCGTCTTCTACAATTGGTTTTCGCGAATCGCGCATATACGACTCTTTACGAGCACCAACAAACTCAATTTCGATATCTTTGTATTTCACTTGAGCTGTACCAAAGTTCTTAAAAACAGTTAGTTTTGCTTTTTTACCAAGTTCAGCAGCCACAAAACCCGCCAATTCAATTCCGCTTCCGAGGATTACAACATCAATATCTTTGGATGGTCTTTTTAAAAAAATATCTCTTACAAAACCACCTATAACAAAACATTCCTTTTGCTGATCGTCGGCTACTTTCGATATGATTTCAAATATTTTGTTTTTTAAAAATTCCTTCATATTTTCCATAATCCATTTTGCAAACAAATTATTGAAAGAGACTTAAAGTCAACACGTTTAAAATATCTATTATTTGTTTTAGCGCACAAAGGTAATATTTTTTGAACACTAAATAAATTTTGAGAATTAAATTAAATACAATTGATTGTGTTAACTGTTAATAACTCAGTGCTGAACAGACACCTAAAAGTAAAAATAAATGATTACCTTTGTGTTTCTGAAGAATGCATCCAAGCATAATTTAATAACACATTGAATAACAACTTTTTAAAATGGTTATTGCACAATTTAAATTTACAATTTTCGAGTTAATATTACTCGGTATTTTTTTAATTGCATTTATATATCAGATTTACTTTTATCTACGATATATTAACGGAGTTTTATCGTACAAACGTAAACTAAAAAAAACGAATACAATACTACAATCCAATCAGCCAGGAGTTTCGGTAATTATTTGTGCCCGCGACGAATCTGATAACTTACGCAAAAATCTACCCTATTTTTTAGATCAAGATTATCCCGAATTTGAAGTTATTGTAGTAAACGATGGTTCATTGGACGAATCGGAACTATTGCTCACCAATTTAAAAGAGAAATATCCTAAACTTCGCTCTACCTTTGTACCACATGGTGCAACAAATTTAAGCACCAAAAAATTAGCACTAACATTGGGTATAAAAGCTGCCAAATACGATTGGGTGTTACTATCGGACGCTGATTGTATGCCCGAAGGTAATTCGTGGATTTCGTCAATGGCTCGAAATTTTAATCAAGGAGTTGAATTTGTATTGGGATATGGGCCGTATTTGAACGACAAAAATGCTGTAAATAAACTAATTACTTACGACACACTTTTCATTGCCTTGCAGTATTTAGGATTTGCTCTAAAAGGCAAACCTTATATGGGCGTTGGGCGAAATATGGCATATCGTAAAGAAGTGTTTTTCAGAATGAAAGGCTTTGCATCCAATCTTCATTTGCGGTCGGGCGACGATGATTTAATGGTTAACAAGGCTGCTAATGCATTTAACACGAAAGTAGAAATTGCATCCGAAAGTGTAACATGGTCAGAACCAAACAAAACCATGCGCGATTGGTTATTTCAAAAAGAACGACATTTATCTGTAGCATCGTTTTACAACCCTAAAAGTAAATTTAGATTAATGATTGAACCTACCATGCGCGGTTTGTTTTATCTTGGGTTAATATCGGTACTTGTTTTTGGAAATCACATTAGCATGATTACTGCAGCTACTTTATTTACAATACGTTATATTGTACAGTTAATTATTATCAACAAATCATCAAAACATTTTGGAGGACGAAACTATTTCCTTTCATTATTTGTTTTAGATATATACTTACCACTTATAAATCTGTATTTATTTACATTTGGCCGCATTGGATCCAAATCGAAACGTATAGTATGGAAGTGATTATTGATATGATGATGTGATGATAAATAGATTATTTAGTTGAACCAATTTCATAATTTTGAAACTTCCAGTTTCTGATTTCTAACTTCTGATTTCTAATTTTAACAATATGAGAAATAAAAAATTTAAAAGCAATGATAGTTCAAAGGTTCGGAAATCGGAACTTGTACGAAGCATTGTCAATATCTTCAATCAGGAATCTGAAAAAACCTTTAATTACAAGCAAATTTCGACCTTACTGAATATTAAATCCGAATCGCAACGAATCTTTATCAATCAACTTTTATACGAATTGCTTGAAGAAGATTTTTTGGTTGAAATTTCACGCGGAAAGTTCAAAGTAAATACACGTGGTGGGTATATTACTGGTGTTATTGAACGTCAAGGAGTTAAAACATATTTACTGCCTGACGATGGTGGAGAACTTGTTTTTATTCCCGAACGAAAAACGAATCATGCACTATTAAACGACAAAGTAAAAGTGTTTTTATATGCAAGCCGAAGGAATCAAACACCTGAAGGTGAAGTGGTTGAAATTATTAAACGAGCAAAGGATACATTTGTTGGTATTTTGCAAGTTTCGGACAATTTTGCATTTTTAATATCAGACAATAAAGCACTCACTACCGATATTTTTATTCCAAAAAGCAAATTAAAAGATGGTAAAAATGGTCAGAAAGCAGTAGTAAAACTGCTTGAATGGGAACCAAATCTTAAAAACCCTGTTGGTGAAGTTATTGATGTATTGGGTGATAAAGGCGATAATACGGTTGAAATGCATGCCATTCTTGCCGAATTTGGACTGCCATATAAATACCCAGCCGATGTTGAAGCAGCAGCTAATAAAATAGATGCTGGCATTACGCCCGAAGAAGTTTCGAAACGTATAGACATGCGTCAGGTTACAACTTTTACCATTGACCCACGCGATGCAAAAGATTTTGATGACGCGCTTTCGCTCCGCAAGTTAAGCAATGGACTTTGGGAAGTAGGTGTACATATTGCTGATGTAACGCATTACGTTAGGCCAGGAAGCATTATTGAACGTGAGGCTCAGCAAAGGGCAACATCCGTATATCTGGTTGACAGAACCATTCCAATGCTCCCAGAGCATTTGTCGAATGGGATTTGTTCGCTTAGGCCGAATGAAGATAAATTGACATATTCGGTTATTTTCCAAATGAATGATAATGTCGAAATTCAAAAATATGAAATTGCTAAAACAGTGATATGCAGCGACCGCAGATTTACGTACGAAGAAGCACAAACGGTAATTGAAACTGGTGAAGGTGATTATAAATCAGAGATTTTGCAATTAGATAAAATGGCCAAAATGCTTCGTGAAAAACGATTTGCAACTGGTGCCATTGCATTTGATAGAGTTGAAGTACGTTTCGAAATTGATGAAAAAGGGAAACCAACTTCCGTGTTTTTCAAAGAACAAAAAGACTCGAACAAGCTGATTGAAGAATTTATGTTATTGGCCAACAAAACCGCAGCAATGCATGTAGGCAAACCAGGTAAAGGATTGAAAGCTAAAACTTTTGTATATCGAATACACGATTTACCAAATCCTGATAAACTGCAAAATTTTTCACAATTTATTAAGCGTTTTGGTTACAATTTAAAAATATCGGGTAAAAATACCGCTGTTTCATCATCCATTAATCATTTATTGGATGAAGTTCAGGGCAAAAAAGAGCAAAATTTAATAGAAACACTAGCCATTAGGTCTATGGCTAAAGCTATTTATTCGACCGAGAATATTGGTCATTACGGTTTAGCATTCGACTTTTACACTCATTTTACTTCACCTATTAGGCGCTACCCCGATATGATGGTGCACCGATTACTAGAGAAATACAATACAGGTGGCAAAAATGTGAATCAGCAGGAATTTGAAGAAATGTGTCAACATAGCTCTGACATGGAGCAACTTGCATCCAATGCCGAACGAGCTTCAATCAAATACAAGCAAGTAGAATTTATGTCGGCTTACATAGGACAGGTTTTCGATGGCGTAATTTCAGGAATTACCGAATGGGGAGTATACGTTGAGCTTATAGCCAATAAATGCGAAGGAATGATTCCTATACGTGATTTGGACGATGATTATTACACATTTGATGATAAAAATTATTGTCTGGTTGGAAGGAGATATCATAAACGATACCAACTTGGAGATGAAATAACGGTAAAAGTTGCGAAAGCAAATTTAGATAAAAAGCAATTGGACTTTGTAATTGCTTAGTACAAGATGCAAAAAACTAAAAAAGAGGAAATGAATAATTCATTTCCTCTTTTTTTTAGTTTAAATTCATTTCGATAAACTGACCACCACCAATTGTTTGTGCTCTATAAGTAGCTGCAAACTGTAGAATTTTTTTTAAAGTTTCTTCTGAAGGTAACATTACATTTGTTTCAGAAATCTGTTGTTTGGTTTTAAAATCAGTTTTGTTTGAAGAAGTAGTAGTTTTGTGCATAGGCGAATTAAAAATTTTATTGTTTAAATTAATAACGCCCTATTTTATAAAAAATTGTATTGCCAATAAAAGAATTATTTTAATTCGAGCACTATCCCATTTTCTGATGCTATTTTACGCATATTTAACAATGCATAACGCATACGTCCCAATGCTGTATTAATACTCACATTTGTTTTTTCGGCAATTTCTTTAAAACTCATATCTTCGAAAAAACGCATCCGAATAACACGTTGCTGTGATGCTGGTAAAAACTCGACTAGACGAACAACGTCAAACATAATTTGCTCGTTCGACATTACATCTTCCACGCTTTTTTCCGACAACTTTATATCGTTAAGTATATCATAATCAGTATTATCCGCCGAAATAGTATTTTCATTTTTCTCGCGACGAAAATGGTCAATAATAAGATTATGAGCTATACGATTAATCCAGCCAAGAAATTTTCCTGACTCAACATAACGTCCTTGTTGAATAGTGGCAATGGCTTTAACAAAAGTATCCTGAAAAATATCTTCGGTAATTTCTTTATTGCGTACAATTACAAAAATGTACGAAAATACCTTCGATTTGTAACGTGTAAGTAGGATTTCAAATGCCTCGTTTTTGCCTTCTTCATACATTTTAACCAATTGATCATCGGCTAATTGATTTAGATTTTTCATTACTTCCAAATTTAGTGTTTAGAGTAATTTTAAGCAATAGGCATTTATTAGTTTTGAGGGTGATTTGTGATATTTAATTATGCAAATATACTCACAGATTTTTAGAAAACAAGCATTTTTAGATTTTTTATTATATTTATTTTTATAAATGTACTCATATCGCACTTTCCAATGCAACAAAATGCAATACTGAGGCGTTTTAAAAAAATTTACATGTGATATATTTACTTAAAATACTATCTTTGTGGGATGATTTTTTTGTATTAAACATTGATTTTATAATACCACTAAACATAATAGAATAATGAAGAAGTATGCAATATACTTTGTTTTGGTTATTTTACTGATTATAACCATTTTAGCTACTTTACCATTTATTTTTAAAGATAAAATTGAATTAAAGGCTAAAAACGAATTAGCAGGAATGCTTGATGCAAAAATTGAGTTTACGGACGTAAATTTAAGTTTTCTTCGAAATTTTCCGAATGCATCAATAAAACTTGAAGATTTCAGGATTATTGGAATTAATGAATTTGAAAAAGACACACTTATTTACAGCGAAGATATAAACTTGATAGTTAATATTAAAAGCTTTTTTAGCGAAACAGGATATGATATTCGTAAACTTGAATTCAACGATTCGAGAGTTAATATACGCGTATTACCTAGTGGAAAAGCAAACTGGGAAATTTGGAAAACTGACAGTACACAGCAAGCTGATACAGCAGCCATGAATTTTCATCTTAAACTACACGAATTTAAAATTAATAATGCCGATATAGTTTACAATTATGAATCGGCCAACATGAAATTCGTACTTAAAGAATTAAATCACAGCACCGTGGGCGATTTAACTGCCGATAGTTCAAGGCTTGTGACTAAAACCAATTGTGAATCGCTTACGTTTAATTGGGATGGCATAGATTATATTTCGAATGCCAAAGCAGAAATAAATGCCAATATTGATGCTAATTTGAATGCCATGATTTTTAAATTTAGCGAAAATGCATCCAAATTAAATGAAATTCCTTTTTCGTTGGCAGGCTGGCTGAAAGGCATACCAGAAGGTTGGGATATGGATATTGCATTAAAGACTGATAAAACAGATTTCAAAGCAATTCTCTCCATGATTCCTGCATTTTATTCAAATGCATTTAGCGACATAAAAACCGGAGGTGACTTTTGGATGAATGGCACAATAAAAGGCTTATACATAGGCGATTATTACCCTGCATTCGATTTAAATCTAACAGCTAACAATGGTTGGTTTCAATACCCTTCGCTACCAAAACCTGTAAAAAGCATACAGATTAATGCTAATATAAAAAATCCAGGAAGAACTTTGGACGAAACTACAATCCATGTTCAAAACTTATCGTTTGATTTAGGTGGGATTCCATTTAAAACAAGTATTTATATTAAACATCCTATGACTGATACTTATATTGAAAGTAAAGCTTTAGGTAAAATAAATCTTGGGATGATAAAAGAAGTATATCCACTCGATGAGAAAACAAAACTGAATGGAATTTTTGATATAAACCTCGATTTAGCTGCCTTACAATCCGACATTGAGAATAACCGCTACGAAAATATTAAGTTTTCGGGCAAAATGAATATTTCAAAACTCGAAGCAGAAATCAGTTCATTTTCAAAGAAAATTAACATTGACAATGCTCAAATGTTGTTTAACAATCGATTTGTTGATCTAACGGCATTGAATATGAAAGTGGGCAATAATGACATAGCTGCTAGTGGTAAACTTGAAAATTTCATTGCTTATGCTTTGCAAAACAAAATATTAAAAGGACAGTTACAACTCAATTCGAACTACTTGAATTTGAATGATTTTATGTCCGAAACAACTGAAGTAAGTACAAAAGACAGTGCTTCAGCACCGCTTACAATAATTAAAATCCCTAACAATATCGATTTTATTGTACAAGCCAACGTTAAAGAGCTTAAATACGATAAAATGAATTTCAGTAATGTAAACGGTCAGCTGATAGCTGCTAACAGCGAAGTCAAAATGAATAACGTAGCTTTAAATGGCTTTGGTGGAGCACTGGTAATGAATGGCTTATACAGTACAATTGACACATTAAAACCAAAAGTTAATTTTGACATCCAATTAAAAGAAGTTGTATTTAAAGAAATATTCTCGCAAGTGGAGACTTTACAGAAATTCGCCCCAATATTTGGAAAAGCAGCTGGAAAATTTTCGACAACTTTTAAATTTAACTCACTACTTAAAGGCGATATGATGCCCGATTTAGCAACAGTTGTGGGCGGAGGAGCATTCTCTACGCAACAAGTTGGACTGAAAAATGTACCTGCTTTGGAGGCTTTAGCTAATTCGTTAAAAAAATCGGACATTATACCAATGACAATTAAAGACCTCGCTTTACATTTTTCGATAAGTGATGGTAAAATTACTACTAAACCATTTAATTTTAAGGTTTCAGATGTTAATTTCACTTTAGGTGGTAATACGGGATTGGATAAAAGCATAGCTTATATAGGTAAAGTGCAGCTACCTGATAAACTCAATTTAGGTAAATTTTCGAACGTGAATTTCAAAATGAGTGGAACGTTTCAAAAACCAAAAATTGAACTCGATTTAAAAAGCACAGCTACCGAAATGGTGAATAATGCTAAGGAGAAAGTGATAACTGAAGTGACAAAAAAAGTGGAAGATCTAAAAGAAAAGTCACTTGAAGAAGCACGTAAACAAAAAGAGAAAACCATAAAAGCAGCAAATGACAAAGCCGATTTATTAATTGCCGAAGCTGAAAAACAAGGAAATTTATTAATTGAGCATGCCAATAAACAAGGCGCTGCACTGATTGCAAAAGCCACAAACCCATTGACAAAAAAAGCAGCAGAAATTGCAGCAAAAAAAATTGACGAAACAGCTCGTAAACAAGCAGCATCCATTAGTGCCAAAGCAAAAGCCGAAGCTGCAAAAATAATTGAAGAAGCTTCGAATGAAGTAAAAATATGATAACTAAAAACAGCCAAACTCATAGTGGTTTTTTATACAAACCATCGCGTATAAGCATATTGTTCGACATTTTGTTTCTGACAATGTGCATATTTGTGGTACTTCGTTTTTTTCCGCTTACTACACGTAATCCGTTCGAAAAATACGATATTGCTGCTGTAATCTATTTTGGTATATGGCTTGTAGTGTCTTATTTTTTAGGACGTTACAAACCACTTCATCTTCAAAAATACCTGTATACTTCATTTAATTTGTTTTATGCCACTATCATTACTTTTTTAAGCATGTGGGGCATATCACATTATATTTTTGATCAATATTTTACAGTAGGTGTATTATTCTCATTTACTACAGCCGTTTTCTTTGTAAACTCGGCATTTCATTTCCTTTATTTTGCAATTTTATATGCAGCCAACTACGAGGAACAAACTGTAGAGCCTGAAATACGTACGAATGCAGTTTTAAAACCAGCCACTGTATTGGACGATGAAAGTTATCGGGATTTATGTTCGGTAATAATTGATTATTCGGGCGAAAATGTGTTTAACGAATTATCAAAAACAGTTGATTTACGAAGTGGCAATACTTACGTTAGTTTTTCGGAAGTACTAAGCGAATATAAAGCAAAACCAATTTACAAATACTCAACGATAATAAATCTACAGTTACTCAACAATATACGAGGAATCAATAAGTTATTATCCATTATAAATTCGAAACTTCCAGATAATGGAATATTTATATGTTGCTTTGAAACAAAAAGTACCGTTAAAAAAAGGTTTTTGAAAAAATTGCCAAACGGAATAAACTATTTGGCTTACTCAGTTTTGTTTTTTATAAAACGATTTATACCTAAATTGTTTATTACCAAACGATTGTACTACGACATTACTGGTGGCAAGAACCGTGTTTTATCAAAAACCGAAGTACTAGGCAGGTTGTATCTTTGTGGATTTGAAGTATTAAAAGAGAAAAAAATTGGTCAATATAACTATGTTTATGCCCGCAGAATAAAACAACCCGATCAAAATTTAAAACGTTTTCACGGACCACTTATTAAACTACAGAGAATAGGAAAAGATGGGAAAAAGTTTAATGTATATAAATTTAGGACTATGCATCCCTATTCTGAATTTTTGCAAGCCTATATTTACAGTAAAAATAGTTTGCAAGAAGGTGGAAAATTTAAACGCGATATACGAGTAACAACTTTAGGGCGAATAATGCGTAAATACTGGCTCGATGAATTACCTATGCTCATAAATTTAGCAAGGGGCAGTATGAAGTTAGTAGGAGTTCGTCCGTTAAGTGTTCAATACTTTAGCCTGTACAGCAAGGAGCTACAAGAGTTACGTACAAAATTTAAACCTGGCTTATTGCCTCCATTTTATGCCGATATGCCAAAAACACTCGAAGAAATTGAAAAATCTGAAATGAATTACTTACTTTTGTGCACCAAAAATGGAACTTTTTGGACTGATATAAAATATTTTTTTTTGATAATCAGAAATATTCTCTTTAGAAGTGCCCGTAGTGCTTAGAAAAAGTCCCGCTAAGTCGTGAAGTTGGAATACTCCTTATGTTAAGTTTAAGAAAAATGCGAATAAAAATTATATTACTGTTTTTATTATATGTTTTAACTGCTTCAGGGCAGGATATTCCTCAACATATATCGTATTACAAAGTATACGATTTTGTGGATGAACTGTCAACTAGTGGATTGATAGAATTGAATTCTGCTGTAAAACCATACAGCCGAAATTTTATTCGGACTAAACTCATCGAAGCCAAAGCACAACAAAACAAATTAAATAAGCGTCAGAAAGCCGAAATTGAATTTTATTTGAATGATTTTTCGCTTGAAAACAATGAATTACCGAAGGCAAATTGGCATCTTTGGAAAAACGAGAAAAGTAAAGCTGCATTATTAGCTCCTGGAATTTTTTATCGCGATTCACTTTTTAAAGCCCGCATTACACCTGCTTTAGGATTAAACTTTATTAATAATGCTGGAGGAACAATTATTCAACGTTGGATAGGTGCCGATTTTCAAGCTTCCATTGGCAAACATTTTTCGGTTTTTGGTAGTTTGCGCGATTTATCAAATAATGGTGAAAAATTATCAGGATACAATTATATAAACGATCAACCCGGATATCAATATAAAGAAGCAACCTATGGAGGCGATTTTAGCGATTCGCATGGTGGCATAAAAGTTTCAAACAATTGGGGTTCAATCGGTTTTGTGAAGGATAATGTAGTTTGGGGCGACAATTATCATGGCGCCAATATTCTATCCGGAAGAGCTCCCTCCTACCCTATGATTACGCTGCATTTGCAACCAGCAAAATGGTTCGAAATGAATTATTTTCATGCTTGGCTGGTTTCCAATCAAGTGGATAGCTCCTATTATTACCTCGAAAATGACACAAGAATTTGGTATAGGCCAGCAAATAAGTTTATGGCTGCTAATATGTTCACATTTACTCCCATACGCAATTTGAAAATATCGGTAGGTAATTCCATTATTTATGCCGAAAAAACAATTCAAGGAGCCTATTTAATACCCATTGCTTTTTACAAATCAATTGACCACACATTAACAAAAGGTTTAGGCACCGAAAATCAAAACTCGCAGATGTTTATGAACATAAGTTCGCGTAATTTGAAACATACACACTTATATACTTCGGTATTTATTGACGAATTTAATTTTGCACGTTTGAAACCTTCGAACAAAGAAGCTAATCCAATTTCGATTAAAGCAGGAGCTAAAATTGCTAACTTTCCAATAAAAAACCTTTCAGCAGAAATTGAATTTACACGAACCAATATATTAAATTTCAAACATTCGATACCCGTTTTATCATATACATCTAACAGTTACAATTTAGGACATTATTTGGGCGACAATGCTCAGGAGACTTACATATCGCTTCAATACAAGCCTTTACGAGGGTTAGACTTTAAACTATTCTATATAAATGCACTTCACGGAAATGAGTACGATTATGTACGTAGAGGCACTTCGAATGGTATTGTGGGCAAAGTAACACATATAATTAGTCAACCTTCGTTGGGTGAAGTAATATGGAAAAACGAAACCATTGGGCTACATGGCACTTACGAAATTATTAACAATGGCTATGTGTTTTTTAAAGCAGAAAAAAGCAATATCGAAGCATTTGAACCAACAAAAGCTGTTACATTTGGCGAAAAACGAATGACAACATCACAAACACTTAATTACTTTACACCCTTGTTTTTTCAAGGCAATAAATTAACGCTAAGTGCTGGTTTTAGTTTTGGATTCTAACACTTAATAATTAAATCATTATTTACCAATATACCAATTATTTAGATGAGTTTACTATTTTATATTTCCATTATTATTGTACTCTTTACCATTCAGTTGCTCTATTTTAAAATTGCCGACCATTTTAGTATTATTGATAAACCAAACCAACGAAGTTCACATAAAAAAATTACCTTACGTGGTGGTGGAATAATTTTCTACTTTGGTGCAATCCTGTTTTTTTTATTAAATGATTTTCAATATCCTTTTTTCGTAGCAGGCCTTACGCTAATTGCAGCAATTAGTTTTGCCGACGATATAAGTCCTCTATCATCAAAACTCCGACTACCTATTCATTTTACAGCAATGGCGCTTATGTTTTATGAATGGGGCTTATTTTCGCAGCCTTGGTATTATATTGCTATTGGTTTTATATTTTCGGTTGGAATTATAAATGCTTATAATTTTATGGATGGTATAAACGGAATTACAGGTGCTTACAGTATTTCGGTTTTATTAGCATTGCTTTTTGTGAACTTAAAAATTAATCATTTTATTGACAATGAATTGATTTACTTTTCGTTAATTGCCGTAATGGTTTTTAATTATTTTAATTTTCGTAAAAAAGCCCGCTGCTTTGCAGGCGATGTTGGATCAGTAACAATTGCATTCTTGTTGGTTTTTCTACTCGGAAAACTAATAATCCAAACTGGGCATTTTTCATATATTTTTTTTCTAAGTGTTTATGGTGTTGATTCAGTTTTAACCATTATTCATCGTATCAAGCTGAAAGAGAACATTTTCGAAGCCCATCGAAAACATGCCTACCAAATTATGGCCAATGAGTTGAAAATTCCACATTTATTTGTATCTTTGTTTTATGGAATATTGCAATTAATAATTTCAACAATAACTATTATAAGTCCATTAGCCGCAATAGTTCTAACAATATGGTTAGGAGTGAGTTACATATTTTTTAAACGAAAATATTTTCACTTACATAATTATTAATTCATTTTTATGATACAATTATTACTCATTCAATTTTACACCTTTTTCTAAATAATATATGACTAAAAAAGTTTTTGTAAGTGGTTGTTACGATATGTTGCATAGTGGGCACGTAGCATTTTTCGAAGAAGCAGCATCTTATGGCGATTTATATGTTGGAATTGGATCGGACAAAACCATAAATGAATTAAAAGCCCGCAAAACCATAAATTCGGATGCAGAACGATTGTACATGGTAAAATCATTAAAAACAGTAAAAGATGCTTGGATTAATAGTGGAGGCGGTTTGCTTGATTTTTTGAATGAATTAAATGAATTAAAACCAGATATTTTCTTTGTTAATGCCGATGGGCATACCGCTGCAAAAGAGGCATTGTGCAAAGAACACCAAATAGAATACATTGTTAGTAAACGTATTCCGCATGGAAATTTACCAACTCGCTCTACCACTTCGCTTCGAAAGGAATGTTTAATACCTTACCGCATAGATTTAGCTGGAGGTTGGATTGACCAACCTTATGTAAATAAACTTGCAGCTGGTCCGGTGATTACCATTTGTATTGAACCGGATTATGAGTTTAACGACCGCAGTGGCATGTCAACCAGTAGTCGAAAAAAAGCCATTGAACTTTGGCAAACTGATATACCCGATGGCGATAGGGAGAAACATGCCAAAACTCTTTTTTGTTTCGAAAATCCTCCTGGTACTAAGTATATAAGTGGTTCGCAGGATTCGCTTGGTATAGTATTGCCTGGAATGAATTATTTGCATTATAACAATGATTACTGGCCTGAAAAAATTGAAAGTTGTATTGACAATGAGTATCTTGCATGGATTGAACAACATATATGGATGGTTCCACTTTACCCCCGTGCTGCATCGTACGATGTACTGGCAAACACATCGATTGATAAAATTGGTGCCGAATTATTGAGCGAGGCAGCTAATAAATGTTGGAATGCAATACTATCAAAAGACGCTGTTAAAACAGGAAAAGCAATTACCGAAAGCTTTGAAGCTCAAATTCGAATGTTTCCTAACATGGTTAATGAGGACATTATGGAGCAGATTAATTTGAATAAAAATGAGGCATTAGGTTGGAAAGTGAGTGGCGCTGGTGGAGGTGGATATTTAATCTTTTTCAGCAAAACACCTATAAAAAATGCTATTCAAATAAGGATAAGAAGGTGATAATCCCGATACATTTCCGATACATTTCCGATACATCGGAACTAGCTGGAACTGGCAGGAACAAGTTATGATGAGAAAATTGAAAATTGAAAAATATATTTGATGAGAATAATTGATAATGAATTGCTTGACAAGCTAAGTGAGCAAGCAAAAAGTAACGAACGACTTCGAAAAAACTACAATTTACACCGATCTTTAAATGATAATGTACAACGATTATTAAATGCACTTGAACCTGGAACCGAATTGCCAATACATAGGCATTTGCATACCGACGAAACATATATGCTTTTTAGAGGAAGCTTAAACGTGTTGTTGTATAACGATAAAAAAGTGTTGATACAAAAAACATTACTTGATCCGAAATTAGGAAAACATGGTATGTCGATACCTGCAGGACAATGGCATACAGTTGAAGTACTTGAGAGTGGAACTGTTATTTTTGAAATTAAGCAGGGTCCTTATGCGCCTCTCGAAGCAAAAGACATTATGCATATTGAAAAAGAAAAGCTTAAATAAGGGAATTGTACGAAGGTATTGTTGGCAAAAAATTATAACGACAATTTTCAGTATCAACCATACATGAATAATGATCCAATCCATTGCTAATTATCAAATAGTTAACTTTAAGTTTGGAATTATAAACGGCGGCTTGATCAAAAGTTTCCTGTATAAGTGAAACTTGTGGTGCTTTAAATTCGATAATCATAATAGGTTCAAAATTGGAATTATACACAATGGCATCGCATCGTTTTCGCATACCATTTACTTCAATCAATTTTTCTACAGCAATAAATGATGCGGGATAATTCTTTTCTTCTATCAAAAAACGAATGAAATTCTGTCGGACCCATTCTTCTGGAGTTAATGTTACAAACTTTTTTCGATGATTATCAAAAATAAATTGTTTGTTATTTTGAATTTTTATACGAAAGCTATAGCTTGGAAGATTTAATTGCAACATTTTTTATTACTTTTGCCTACTAGTTATCATTAATCAGAATTAATTGCTAAGATAATTTATTTTCTTTATATCCCCAAAAAAAAACATGAAGACAAAGCGCGACATCGTAGAAAATTGGTTACCACGCTACACAAAAAGACCACTCAACGAATTTACTGAATACATATTACTCACAAATTTCAATAATTATGTTGAACTGTTTGCCGAATGGAACAATGTACCTGTACTTGGTAGAGATGGCAATATGATAAATGCTTCGGCCAATGGCATTACAATCATAAATTTTGGTATGGGAAGTCCCAATGCAGCCATAATTATGGATATTTTATCGGCAATAGAGCCTAAAGCTGTTCTTTTCTTAGGAAAATGTGGTGGTTTACGCGATAAAAATAAAATTGGCGATTACATACTCCCAAGTGCGGCTATCAGGGGCGAAGGAACATCGAATGACTATTTTCCTATTGAAATTCCTGCATTACCAGCTTTTAGTTTGCAGCGCGCTGTATCGTCGAACATTCGCGACTTTGGCAAAGACTATTGGACAGGCACAGTGTACACAACCAATAGAAGAGTGTGGGAACACGATGAAAAATTCAAAGATTATTTGCGTGCAACAAGGGCAATGGGTATTGATATGGAAACCGCAACTCTACTTTCGGTAGGATTTTACAATAGCATTCCTATTGGTGCTCTGCTGTTAATTTCGGATATGCCACTTTTGGCCGATGGTATAAAAACCTCCGAAAGCGATAAAAAAGTTACTGCAAACTTTGTTGAGGAACATATTCGTATTGGCGTAAAAGCACTTACATCGCTTATGAACAATAGTAAAACAATTAAGCATTTAAGGTTTGAATAATGGCCAAACAAGGAGTATCTTACGACCAGGTAATGAGCGACTTACGCCGCAGCGCTTATAAACCAATTTATTTACTTATGGGTGAAGAAGCCTATTACATCGACAAAATTTCAGACTTTATACAAGCCAATGTACTTGACGAAAACCAACGAGAATTTGACCTAACAGTGGTTTATGGCAAGGATACTGATATGGTAAACATTGTAAATGCAGCCAAACGCTATCCTATGATGTCGCCTTATCAAGTGGTTATTGTTAAGGAAGCACAGCTAATTAAAAACTGGGAATCGTTACAATTCTACATCAACAACCCATTGAAATCTACAATCTTAGTTTTCGATTACAAATATGGAACACCTGATAAACGTAAAAAATGGGTGCAAGATATTTCGAAATTGGGTGTTGTATTTGAGTCGGACAAATTACGCGATTACGAAATGAGTGCTTGGATAAACTCTTACGCACGAAGTAAAAACGTAACAATTGATGAAAAAACAATTGGAATGTTGACAGAATTTTTAGGCACTGATTTGAGTAAAGTTGCCAACGAACTGGATAAGCTTCTGCTCACTATACCCGCAAATTCAAACCGTATAACACCCGAACATGTCGAAAAAAATATTGGAATTAGTAAAGATTTCAACGTGTTTGAATTGCAAGCCGCTTTAATTGAGAAAAAAACTCTAAAGGCCAATCGTATTATTCGCTATTTTGCTGATAATAAAAAGAATAATCCAATGGTTATGGTATTGCCTCAATTATTTAATTTATTCTCGAACCTTATGATTTATCATTATTTATCCGATAAAAGTCAAGGCTCTGTGGCTTCGGAACTAAAAATAAATCCATATTTTGTAAAGCAATACGAACAAGCAGCCAAAAATTATGGCGCCTGGAAAACCATGAATATCATTAGCTGGATACGCGAAACTGATGCTCGTGGAAAAGGAGTTGATAGTAATGCTGTAAATGAAGTTGATCTTATGAAGGAATTGATTTTCAAAATATTACATTAAACAATTGCAAATAAAACACTAAATGTAAATGTTTTTATAATTGAATAATATTATCGAATTTATTAAATTCATTTTATGTCGAAAATAATACTACAATTTGTAGTATTATTTTTTTTTGTAGCTATGCAAAAATGAAGAATGGGAACCAACGAACTAAAATCTTCGCAAACGAATATATTCAAATAAATACTTAGGATAAATATATAATATGATTACAAATATTTAAAGCTAACAGTGTATCATTTCAGCCTAAAAATTCAATATTTACGTTACTTACAAATATATTAAAATTAATTAACTATGTTAAAATTAAAAGAATCTTCGAAATCGAATATATAAACCTCAAATTCAACATCTTATTGATAATTCAAGAAATAAGAATATAAGCAACAATAATTTGAAAAAACGATACAATTAATACAAATAATGTCTATATTAGAGCATGAATATCTGATTATAAACAGAATAAGATATAAAAATTAGTACTACAAAAAACCACTAAAAACCTAATAATAAGTATTACATTAAAATCGAAGATAATGTATTTTAGTTTTAAGTGTTTGTAGTAATTATATTTAAATTGGATGTATTTTTTATCAGTTATTTTAATCGAAATTTTTCAAAAAAACATATTCACCATGAAAACTTCTGAAGAAATAAATGCAGGTGCAAAAAAAGCGGAAGACATAAAACAAGAAATTGTTTCAGAACGCAAACTACTTCGGACCATTATTGATAATATTCCCGTTTGTATTTATACCAAGGATACTAACTTTAGAAAAACACTTGTTAACAAGCATGAGTTAAACCAATTTGGGTGGGATAAGGAAGAAGATGTTTTGGGTAAAACTGATAAAGAACTTTTTGGCGAAGAGGTAGGAACAAATACTCAGTTGGAAGATGAGCAAGTACTTTTGGAAGGAAAAACCATAATTGATGAAGAAAAACACATTGGTAATGGCATTTGGGCCATGATATCAAAACTACCTTTACGTAACGATAACGACGAAATAGTTGGCCTACTCGGCATAAGTGTAAATGTGACAGACCGGGTAAAACACGAGAAAAAATTGATGGAAAGCTACGAAAGGCTGAACGAAATGTCGGCACAATCAAATTCGTTTGCTTGGGAAATTGATTTAACTGGTTTATATACATTTATGAGCCCCATAGTGGAAAAAGTTTTAGGCTATAAAGCTGAAGAATTAAAAAACAAAAAATATTTCTATGATTTACTTGCACCTTCAACCAAAGAAATTGTAATGAAAGATGCATTTGAAATTATTTCGCAAAATAGAACTATCAATAATTATGAACGAAAAGCAGTAAAAGCTAATGGTAGCGAAGTTTGGTTGTCAACTAATTGCAAACCAATGTATGACAACGTTGGAAATGTAATAGGCTATCGTGGAAGCGACACTGATATAACCCAACAACGCAACTTACTAGAATCATTGGAGTTTGCAAAGAAAAATGCCGAAAAGTCAGCTAAAGCGAAAGAATCGTTCTTGACAAATATGAGTCACGAAATTCGTACTCCACTCAATGTAATAATTGGTATGATTCGCGAAATTGGCAAAGAACAACTATCTGAATCGCAAAAAACATATTTAAAACATTCCGAAGCATCAGCATATCATTTACTTTCGATAATCAACAATGTGCTGGATATGTCCAAAATTGAAGCAGGAGAATTCACGCTCGACATTAAAGACTTTAGCTTATCGGCTGTATTAAGTAATGTAAAAAGTATTCTTACATCGCGTGCAAGCGGTAAAAAAATAATGTTTACTGTTGAAAGTAGTGCATTAATAGCCAGAGCATTAAAGGGAGATTCACTCCGACTAAGCCAAGTTTTAATAAACCTGTTGGGTAATTCAATTAAGTTTACTGACGAAGGATTTGTAAAACTAAATGTAATACTATTAGAATCGGACGATGAAATACAAAAAATACGGTTCGAAATTATTGATTCAGGAATAGGAATGAGTCATGAATTTCAACAAAATATTTTCAATAAGTTTACACAAGAAAACGATCATTCAACACGTAGCCACGAAGGCACAGGCTTAGGTATGAGCATTTCGAAAGAAATAATTGAACTTATGGGTGGAAATGTTGAACTTGAAAGTATAAAAGGAAAAGGCACCAAAATAGCATTTGAAATAAATTTTCCATTTGGAATTGAAGATAACTTGATACGAATTGATAATGTAACACGTAATTTTGATATTTCGAGAACAAAAGTATTAGTAGTTGAAGATAATGAAATGAATAGGTTTATTGCCCGACAGAGTTTAAAACAAGCAAAATGCGTTATACACGAAGCCGAAAACGGAGCTATAGCCGTAGAACTTTTACAAAAAGAAAAATTTGATATAATTCTTATGGACATTCAGATGCCAGTAATGGATGGAATGGAAGCCACAAAAATCATACGTAACAATTTAAATATCAGCACTCCTATAGTTGCACTAACTGCAAATGCATTTAAACATGACATTGACTTATATATGAGTAATGGAATGAATGACTATTTAATTAAACCCTACAAAGAAGAAGAGTTGTATTCGAAAATCGAAAAATATTGTAGAATTGGAAACAAAATAAACAAAGAATTCAGTTCTAAACCAGAAAACAACAACTACACGAACTTACCAACAAATATTGAAACTGAAAGTTTGTACAATTTAAAACAATTGAATGTTATAGCAAATGGTGATAAAAAATTTGTTGAAACCATGATAAATATGTTTATAAACATTGCTAAAACAACTATTAGTCAATTAAACGAAGCATTTCAAAACAATGATATTGAACAAATTAAAAAACTATCGCATAAAATAAAACCAAGTTTGGACAATTTGGAAATAAATATACTCAACTTTCGCAAGTAAAATAACTTGCTGATTTATAACAAAATAACAGCATATTAATTTGGTAAAGTCGCTGAAAATCAGTAACTTTGTGTCGCTAAACAAAACCCAAATAATATGCTGCGAC
>Ga0247844_1001538_pt1 | contig 42006 bp, 30 predicted proteins | sample LaCtaG_FD_192421 | JGI IMG/M metagenome (GOLD analysis project Ga0247844, IMG submission 192421) | Freshwater microbial communities from meromictic Lake La Cruz, Castile-La Mancha, Spain - LaCruzMarch201714.5m_1 | ecosystem: Environmental > Aquatic > Freshwater > Lake | place: Spain: Castile-La... | reverse complement strand
CTTCAGCTTGAATTTAGCAGTTCTTAAAAGGGGGGGCTTACTTTTGAAATCGAAAAATCGACCTTAGTAAAATCAAGGCTTTCAGAAAGCAAAATGATTAATTCGTATTTTTATCGGACAGTAGTGTAACTTTATATAATAGTTGAGACTAGTAACAACTAAAAAAAGACAGCGAGTAATCCGAAAATCGATACGAGTAGGAAAAAATTAAATTAAAATTATTATGAAAAAAACTATGACTATTTTCGGGGCAATCTTATTTGCTTCAGTTATTATGACAAGTTGCGGTGGAAAAGAAGATGGAACAGCCGAAGGTGCTAAAAGTGAAGCTGCTGCTGGTAAATGGGATAAATTAGCTCAAGTGAATGGATTAAAGCCGGAAGATGTTCAAAAAGCAATTGAAATCGGAACAAAAATGGGTGACTGCTACCAGTTGGAATCAGCCCCAGGGAAAATGGATTCGGAAATGACTGAGGCTTGTGATCCTTTCATGAAAGAATATAAAGATTATTGTGTAAAAACATTTGGAACAGACGAATACTCGGGAGATAAACCTGAAAATAAAAAAGTGGCTGGATTCAAAGAAATCATGTTTGACACCCGCAATGATGTTGCAAAGGCAAAGAAAAAATAATTTTTTTTAGCAATATAACGTGTTACTTAGAGAATGATCTAAAATTCTACTAAGTTTAAACCTTATAATTGGAATTTAATTGCGAATATCAATATAAAAACGAATTAAAAACTGCGCCTATATAGGCGAAAAACAATTATCAATAGAGAACCAACAACCCTAATAATTAGGGTTGTTTTTAATTAATACACAATGCAAAAACCTACTTTCAGCGAAAAAGCTCGCTATTATTTTGAAAACACCATGTCAAAAGGACCAGCCGGTGTAATTAAATGGTTAGCTCTAGCCTCTCTTTTTATGGTGCTAGTTTTAGGCTTACTAATTCTAATATTCGGAATAAAAGGATCACCTGATCCGGAAGCCGAAAGCATAGGCTTTATTGAAGGTGCTTGGCAAAGTTTAATGGCCACCTTAGATAGTGGTACAATGGGTGGTGATGAAGGCTGGGCATTTAGATCAGTTCGTTTTATTGCAACCTTGGGTGGAATATTTGTGATTTCAATATTAATTGGTACCATTTCGAGTGGTATTGATGAAAAACTAGAAGAACTTAAAAAAGGGCGTTCGCGTGTATTAGAAAGTGATCACACATTAATTCTTGGATGGAGTGATAAAATATTTTCCATCATTTCTGAAATTATTGAAGCTAACTCCAATCAAAAGAAACCCAGAATCGTCATTTTAGCTGATAAAGACAAAGGCGAAATGGAAGATGAAATTCGCTCCAAAATAGAAGATTTCAAAAACACTAAAGTTATTATAAGAAGTGGAAGTCCGTTAGAGTTATCCGATATAGCTATCGTTAATCCGAACGCAGCACGATCCGTAATCGTACTTGCCAACCAAGAAGCAAATGCCGATACATATGTAATAAAATCAGTTTTAGCATTAACCAATGGTAAAAATCGAAAAAAAGAAGCTTTTAATATAGTAGCTGAAATTAAAAATCCAAAGAATATGGAAGCAGCTAATTTAGTCGGTAACGACGAAGCGGTTTTTGTGCTTTCATCCGACTTGATATCACGAATTACTGCGCAAACTTGTCGTCAGTCTGGTTTAAGTTTAGTCTACAGCGAATTATTACAATTTGAAGGAGATGAGATTTATTTTCAGCCTGAGCCTAACTTAGCCGGAAAAACTTATAAAGAAGTATTGTTTGCTTACGAGAGCTCTGCTGTTATTGGCATCTTAAACAAAGATGAAAAAGTTTTAATTAATCCATCTATGGACACCATTTTTAACAATGGAGATAGCGTAATAGCGATATCAGAAGATGATGATACCATCAAACTAAGTGGTCATACTAATTTTGACATAAAACCTGATTTATTTAATCGTGTGGAAATCAAAAGTGTGGAAATTGAAAAAACTTTAATTTTAGGTTGGAACGATAGAGGAATCAGGGTTATTGAAGAACTTGAAAATTATGTTGCTGCTGGTTCTCAAGTTACAATTATGGCCGATATTGATGGCATAAGTGACCAGTTAGATCTATTGAATAAATCGTTAGAAAAACAACAAATTGATTTTGCCAGAGGTGATATTAATGACAAAGCCACTTTAGTTAATTTAAAACCGGAAACATACGATCATTTAATATTATTAAGTTACATGGATATTGATGTGCAGGAAAGCGATGCTAAAACATTAATTTGTTTGTTACACTTGCGAAATCTTAGTGAAAAAGCGGGTAAAGACTTCAGTATTGTCTCTGAAATGTTAGATATTAGAAACCGAGACTTAGGAGTAGTTGCCAAAGCTGATGATTTTATCGTAAGTGATAATTTAATTTCATTAATGTTAAGTCAGTTAAGTGAAAATAAAGATTTGAAAAAGGTTTACGATATATTGTTTGAAGCAGAGGGTTCGGAATTATATTTAAAACCGGTAGGTCGTTTTGTTAAACCAGGCGAATCAGTTAGTTTTTACACCGTTTTAGAAAGCGCTGCTCAGTTAAACGAAACTGCAATAGGATACCGTATCTCATCTCAAAGTGAGAATGCAGATAAAAATTATGGTGTCTATATTAATCCGAATAAATCAGCTTGTATTAATTTTAGTGAGGACGATATTATTATTGTATTGGCTGAGGATAATTGAATTAAATCATTCTCCAAGTTAAAGTAATAATATAAGTTAGAAATAAACTAGCTCAGAATATACCCTTTCAATCGGGAAGATATTCTTTCTCTACAAAAAGGTGCATAAGTAGTCACCAAACATTGGTTATTAAACCAGTTTTAATGATAAAAACTTCGTTTTTTCAGGGGTCAAAAAAAATCTATTACCTGTTTTAACTATTGCATAAATAAATAAAACAGTATAGTTTTGTTCAAAAGCAACATTTTATTTTGCAAAATGAAAAAAATTATTTTGTTTCTTATTTTCTCCAGTGCCTTGAACATAAATGCCCAACAACCTGGAATTGGGGTAACAGATTTGAATGGTAAAAAATATAAAACCATAATAATTGAGGATGTTGATTGGATGATCGAAAACTTAAATGTTTCACAATTTAGGAATGGCGATATTATTCCGGAAGCAAAAACAGCACAACAATGGATGAATGCTGGAAATAAAGGAAATCCTGCCTGGTGCTACTATGATTTTGATAGTAAAAATGAAAGTAAGTATGGTAAATTATACAATTGGTTTGCTGTAAATGATTCCCGAGGACTTGCACCTGAAGGATGGGAAATACCATCATTTTTTTATTGGTTCAACTTACCTAAAGAATGCGGTGGAATAAAAGTGGAAGAATTACCTCAATTATTTTATGCAAAAGAATTTACAAATATATTTCATTCTCAAAAAGGAGGTTACATTTCAGAAGATGGTTTATTTCTAGATAGGAATAAAGCAGATTATTATTTAATGTCTCAAAATGATGGCGAACAATGGTTTGCATCTTTTGAAGAGGAATCCACTAAAGATGACTTATTTAATAATCCAAATGTGGCATTCTATAACATTAATAATTATTTTTATACAGGTCCAAAAGCTGGAGCTTCTGTTCGATGTATTAAGGAATAAATGCACCTATTGAGAAATGTAAAAATATAATTAAATCGTATTTAAATTTAACGAATACTATTACTAAACCAATAATTATTCATAAGTGACACTGTTTATCGGAATTAAAACGCTTTAGAAGAGAAATATACTAAAATAACTGAGCATCAATTGGTTCGCTCAACACCTTTGAATCGTGTACGCTAGATCTAGGCAAAAAAAAACCTTCCGAAGAAGGTTTAATGATTGCAAGAAACGAAGAATAACTTCCCCTTATAGTTTCGTAAATCGAACTACGGAAGATTCCCCTTTAAATCTAAGGTTATAAACGCCCGCCTTCAATGATTGAACATCAATCGTGGTATTAACCCCATTCAAGACACCAGAAAGTACTTCCTTTCCTTCAATATTAATTATTGAATAAGAATCGAAATGAGCCTTAGTAAACTTTACGGTTAATGTCGTTGAGGTTGGATTAGGATATACTGATGCGCTTGTTGCTAATTCAGATAAACCCGTATAATTAACAATCAGATCAATTGTTAATACACTATCACACCCATTAGCATTTTGTAAAACTTGCATGTATTGTCCACTTTGATAATACACTTCGCCATTTACATTAACGCTATCGATCCCTGTTAAGTTAATTTGATTCTGAGTAGGTTGGTTCACGGTAAGTGAAACACTGCTGGAATTTGAACATCCATTTGCATCCAAACCAGTAACATTAAATACACCAGACGTTGCAATTGAAACTGGAACTCCAGCAACAATTCCATTATTCCATTGATATGTCAATGCCCCTTGTGCTTGAAAAACAACACTATCTCCAGCACAAATTGTAGTAGGGTTAACACTAGCTACTACAGTAGGCAGTTGGAAAAATTGCAATGTATCAAGAACAGAAGGTGTACTTGATAAATTGCACACACCATTTACAGCAACCACAGAAACAGTTCCTGAACCCGTAGATGAAACAACAATGCTGTCAGTACCTTGACCACTGTTAATAGTAATTCCTCCTGTAACAGTCCAGACATAATTTGTAGCTGAATTCACATTTGAACATGATATAGGTAAGGTAGAGCCAGCACAAATTGCTTGAGCAGTTAAAAGAACCGCAGGGGTTGTAGGAATATTCGTATAAGTAATGGTTACTAGACCATCTCCTACTAACTGACCTGTCAAAATTGTTCCGTTTGACACACCACCAACGTACGACGTTCCACCGCCGCCGCCGCCGCCAGCTCCTTTCGAATTACCTGCACAACCCGCAGTCCCAGCAGAACCTCCACCACCACTTCCACCACCAAGGTAACCGCCGCCGCCACCGCCGCCAGAAGGGAAAGTCCCCCCAGAATAACAGCAACAATTTTGTCCTCCACCACCGTTAGCTCCAACTGATGTTAAGGTTGAATTACCTGGCAGACCTAGAAAACCTCCACAACCAATTCCTTCAGGACCAAAAGCTCCTTGCACCCCTAAATAGTTTCCACCTTTACCTCCTCCAGCGAAACCACCAGAAGTTGGAGAGTCAGCCCCATCTATTCCAACACCACCAATTCCAGCTCCACCAGCACCACCGTTTCCAGAGATCGGTGAAGAACCATCTGAACATCCTGCATTTCCGCCGCCGCCGCCGCCGCCAGCTACTAGAATACGGTATGCTTCCGTTACACCTCCAAAACGAACATCACTAGCACCTCCACCAGCACCAAAAAGATTATCACCACCATTTCCACCGCCGTTAAAGCCTCCAACTCCATTTGAACCAACACCCCCAACATAAATAGTAATAGAATCTCCTTGAGAAACTTGTTTCCATCCAGTTGCATGTCCTCCATTTCCTCCTGCACCGCCTAAATTACCAGCTGGTCCGGTTATCCCTGCTTGGCCCTGACCGCCCCAAGCTTCAATAAATATTGAATCTACTCCACAGGGAACAATAAATGTTTGTGAAGAGCCAGTGTAATTAAATGTAGCTTGCGTTTGCCCAAAAGCTACTCCAGAAAGAACTGCATATGCCATTGCACACAGCATTCCTTTTAAATTAAATCGTGAAATTTTCATATTTTTATTTTTTTTAAGGTGCCAAATTAATAATTTGTAATTGATCTAAGATTGAATTAATTAAAAGTTTCATCTTAATAATGAAAAACATTATACTACATTAATGAATTTTTAATATTAAGGTCTATGTTTCAGTAAATATATAACGGTATTAGTTCAAACCATTTATTTAATCGCATTACTAAAAACAAAAAAAATGATTCTCCTATACATACACACCTAGTTATCTGGGTGATTAATCTCTACAGATTAGAAATCAAAAAAAGCGCTTATCATTACTTTTCATTTTCTAGTGTTTTTCACTAAAAGTGTGGGAATGAGTTTGAGAATGAAGAAAAAAAAGGCAGGTGGTTAATCACGGCAATCGCTTTGTTACTCACTCTACCTTTGTGACCTCGCTAGGAATCGAACCTAGATCAAAAGTTTAGGAAACTTCTATTCTATCCGTTGAACTACGAAGTCAGGGTTGCAAAAATAAGTTAATTTTCGCTTTGAACTGAAATTAAATTACTGCGAATTTGAGCTGCCCAACCTTTCCGTTTTTTGACGTTCGCAAATAATAAATCCCGGAATTAACGACAGGTAATTGAATCGTTACTGTCGTTGTATTCGCTTTTGTAAGAAGAATCAATTTACCATTCAAGTCATAAATCTCGATAGCTTGATTTAGATCCATCCCACTAATATCAAAACTTCCATTATTTGGATTGGGTTGTACTTTCACACCTTGGTAACTCAAGTTATCAATTGAAGCACAAGCCTCCACAGTTACCGCTAATACCGCTTGTCCTACACATCCATTGACATCTGTGAAACTTGCCGTTACATTAAATTGACCAATTCCTGATACGGATGGATCAAATGTATTTCCAACAACCCCTGTTCCTGATAATATTGCTCCTGCAGGACTTAATGTCATCGAAATGGGAGAGTCATCTATACAAAAGACCGTGTCTAATATACTTGATGCAATAGAAACCACTGGACTCGCAAGAACGTTAATTTGTACACTTGATGAACTTGAACCTAAAGCATTACTAACCGATAAAGTAACAGTATAAGTACCCGGTGCCGTATAAATATGGCTTGGGTTTTGCGAATTCGAAGTGGTCAAATCACCAAAATCCCATGACCATGTGGTTGGTAAATTCGTGCTTAAATCATTAAATGTTATTGACGCAGCTTGACAAATTGTGTTTGATGTAGGAGAGAAAGACGCTACAGGTAAAGCTGGTGGAGCATTCAAGTTATACATAATCTTGAAGTCATCAAAATAAAAGCCATCAGCATTCGTGCCCCCATCAGATTTAAGAATAAAGCGAACTTTAATTGTTTGTCCTAGGTAATCACTCAAATTAATTTCTTCCATTACCCATGAAGACTGCGTGCCTTCATATACGGGAAGATTATTCGGTTGAACGCTCCCATTGGCATTTGTTCCAGGAACGGTGTAATTACCACATTGACCAATCCAGGTCGTTCCGCCATCAATTGAAACTTGAAATTGCGTGTAATCATAGTCGGTCTCTAAAGCCCATTTAGCATAAAAAGAAATCATTGCATCCGAAGCATTTGTTAAATCAATTGAAGGGACGTAAGTATACGTTTTTGTTGTATTACTGGTGTAATTTCCCGTTGGGGTGTCCGTAAACGATTTGGAAGGAGAAACAAAAGTAGACCCGGTTGTTGACCAATTACCCGTCCAATTCGTTACAGCCGTAGCATTTTCAATCGCTTGAACTGTTAGTGCGCCATACGTTTTTGTGATGGTGTCATTTTTAACCCATAATCCATTATCCGTTTTTAATATATATTTTATTACATCCCCAAATTGAATAGTTGGATTTAAACTATAGGAAATTGCACCAGCAGACGTTTGTGAAATAGCAAGGTTGTAAATTACCGGACTACCCACACTTACTACATTAACAAGTGGTTGAATCGATACTGTAACTGGTCCAGCTTCCCGACCAAGTCTTTTAGCAGAATGATTAAAATTACCCGATAAGGTAGCCACCATAGATGGATCAGTATCTTTTGCAATGAGATAATTACGAGACAAGTGTGCCAAAATTAAATTGGGGAACACCATTTCTTGACAGGTTGGAATAATTTGCACTTGCGGTTGCCAAAATGCAGTTCCTATTTCTGGCGTATTGGCATATATGGTATCTTTTTGCCCTACACCAATATCAACTTTATACATATAATCATCTGAATCACCTGAAGCGGGATACAATGCTGAACTTTTCTGTGCTGTATAGCCATTATGTTCCACCATATGATTGGTGTAATCCTGAAAATAATTATGGTGAGGGGCAAACTCTGCCGTTGTTGTACCTATAGGAAACAAGATTTCTTTCGCATAAGTATGCGCATTAAAAGCCATGGTAAAATCATTGTTTTGAACCAGCCAGCGTATTGCTTGAATTTCCGGCTCAGAAAATGCAGCTGTTCCACAATACGTATCATTACTTGTGGTAAAACTAGTTCCTGTAGTACCCCAACCGTATGAATAATTCCTGTTTAAGTCAACGCCATAAACACCTCCCCCGTTATTCCTTCTGTTTTTTCGCCACATTCCGCCGCCATTAGGATTCGTAGATTCGTTGTATAAGTACCCATCTGGATTAATACATGGAACAAAATACATTTGGGTATTATTTACAAGGTAAGTTACTTCTGGATTGGTATTATAATTTTCCAAAAGATACCACATATAAAAAATTGTTTCCATAAGACTCATAGGTTCGCGGGCATGGTGAATAGCTGTATATAAAACCTTAGGTTCATTTTCATTTATTGCTGGGTTATCCGAAATTCTTACATGATAAATCGGACGATTTTCTCTCGATAAGAAGGTTGATATTTGTGTTTTAGGAGTAATGATTGATGGGTATTGAGCCGCCATTGCATCTAATTCAGCCAACATGGCATTGTATGTTAAATACCCTCCCATTGTGCCCAAATTAAAATTGGAAGGAGTTGATGGGGTGAAACTACTAGCACTTGAACCTGCTATAGAACCTGAGCAGGTTGCGTTTCTTAATTCTTGTGGAGGATTTTCATCATTTAGAATAGATACATAATAGGCTTCCACATCGCTTATTAAAATTTCATAGACGTAGTCATTTTCTTGCATTATTTCTATTTCTCTTTTAGAAAAATCTGAAATATAAAAGGTGTTTTCTTTGCGTATTCCATGATCGATGGTTACCCCATATTCTGATAATCTATTTAATTCAAAATCAGTAGCAAAAACCTTTACTCTGCTGTAATTTTGTGAAAATGAAAAGTGGGCGAAATAAAATAAAATCAAGAAAAATAGAGATTGTTTCATGGTAAACAGTTTTTTGTGCGTAAAAATAAGAAAAAATAAAGCGATTGCATACTATCAGTTATTTCTAGTGAACTAAAATATTATGAACTAAAAAGTAAGAAACAATCCATTTTTTCAGCAACTAATTTGGTAAAAACAAGTTATATTAATTGCTCAAATTAACTTATCGCAGTAAATTAGCAATTCACTTGAAATATATTATTTATATATCGTTGTTATTTTTTCAAACATGGGCAGTTGCCCAAGATGTTTGGATGACGCCTAACTTAGGACAGTGGGACGATCGGATAACCTACAGCGTAGATATCAACCAAGGTAAACTATACATTGAAAAGACAGCGCTTACGTATTACCTTAGTAATGCCATGGCACATGCTCATGATGAAAGTAAAGAACATGAAACAGCTGAAAAACTAAAGGTTCACGCCATACAACAAACATTCATCGGTGCTAATTTCAATGCAAAAATCACCTCCAAAGATTCAAGTAAACATTACGCTAATTATTTCATCGGGAACGATCCAACAAAATGGAAATCAAAGATCCATAGTGTTTCACATGTAGAATTAACCGACTTCTACCCATCAATTGATTTACTATATTCCACCAAAAATGGTGCGCTTTCATATAATTTTGAAATCAATAATGGAGGCGACCCATCAAAGATTCAGTTTAAAATTGACGGGGCTGATAAATTTCACATAGCCGAAAATGGCGCATTAATAATCGGGCATTCATTTGGAGAAATAATTCAAAGTGCACCTAAAGCGTGGACAATGGATGAAAATGGGAAGCGGACAGATGTGCCTATTTCGTTTAGTGTAAGCAATGACATTTGCTTATTTATATTCCCAGAAGGTTATGACAAATCACAAACACTTTTCATCGATCCAAGTTTAACCTTTTCTACATTTACAGGATCAACAGCTGATAATTGGGGCTTTACAGCAACACCAGACATAGCGGGAAATTTATTTGGAGGCGGAATTGTTTTTGGAGTTGGCTATCCTGTAAGTATTGGCGCATATGACGCTTCCTTTAATTCAGGCACAGGGACATTTCCAATGGACATAGGCATAACCAAATTTAATGCAAGTGGAAGCAATTTATTATTTTCCACCTATTTAGGAGGTAGTGGAAATGAAACCCCACATAGTATGATCGCGAGTAGTAGCGGAGAGCTGTACCTTTATGGCGCTACCTCATCCACTAATTTTCCAATGGCTGGGGCAAGCTACGATAACAGTTTTAATGGTGGGCCTTATGTAATTGAAAATTCACTCGAATTTAACGGGTCTGATATTTATGTGGCTAGAATTAGTGCAAATGGCACGAGTCTTTTAGCTTCCACTTATGTAGGAGGAAGTAGTATTGATGGATTAAGTACCAATAGCTTACACTATAATTATGGGGATCAATTTAGAGGTGAAATAATTCTAGATAACAATGGAAATGTGTATGTTTCTAGTACGAGTGAATCCCAAAATTTTCCCACAATCATTGCGAACAGTAGTCTATTTGGAACTCAAGACGCCGTTATTTTTAAACTAAATAGTACCTTAAGCAGTATGGTCTGGAGTCGCTATTTCGGAGGATTCGGACTTGAAACTGGAAATTCTCTTGATTTTGGAACAAACAACATTTTGTATGTTGCCGGTGGGACGACCTCAACCTCCCTATCTATTAATTCAGGTAATGACCTAACTTTTAATGGGGGCATGAGTGACGGCTACGTATTAAGTCTAAATGCTGGTTCGGGAGCAATAATTGCTGGATCATATATGGGATTAAATGAATACGACCAAGCGTATTTTGTTAGGGTGGACATCCTAAATAACGTGTATGTTTACGGACAAACAGAATCTCCATGGGTGATCACACCAGGGTGTTACAACATTCCTAATTCGGGACAATTTTTACGAAAATACAGCCCAGATTTAACCACCATAGCATGGACAACAATGATAGGTGCTGGATCGGGACATGTGGAAATATCCCCTACCGCTTTTTTAATTTCTGATTGTTTTGATATATATATATCCGGTTGGGGTGGTGTATTAAATGCGAATGCATCTGTTAGTCAAGCCCTTTATTCAACCTCCAACGGGTTTCAATGTACCCCAAATGGGTTTCAATTAACAACGAATGGTAATAATTTTTACTTAGCCGTAATGAGTCAAGATGCAGCAACTTTAAAGTATGCCACCTTTATGGGTGGACAAACGGGAAGTTCAAACCACGTAGATGGCGGAACGAGTCGTTTTGATAAATCAGGGCGAATTTACCACGCTGTTTGCGGCGCTTGTGGGGGAAATAATTTTGGTTTTACCAGCACCCCAGGCGCATGGTCAACTCAAAATCCCAGTTCAAATTGTAACTTAGCCTGCTTTAAATTTGACTTGAGTGCCATTGATGCTATTATATCACAACCTGCACCATACATTTGTATCCCACAACCAGTTATATTTAATAATTTAAGTCAAAATGGAAATACCTATGAATGGAATTTCGGTGATGGCACCTCCTCAACAATAGCCCAACCAAGTCATTTATACCCAAGTGCAGGAACCTATATCGTCCAATTAATTGTTTCAGATTCAATTGAATGTTACACACCAGATACGGCATACGTTACCATCTTAATTGGAGATTTTCAAGGAGGTGTCTCGCTTCCAACTAGCCCCATTTGTCCTGGGGAATCGTACCAACTGGATGCATTTGGTGGAAGTACTTATAGCTGGTCTCCCGCCAATGTATTGAATAATCCAACAATTGCCAATCCAATCGCAACGATTTCAACCAACACCTTATTTACCGTAATCATCAGTGATAGCTGTGGGTCAGACACCTTACAAGTTAACTTGACAATTTTTCCAAATTCATTGTCTATTTCAAATGACACAAGTATTTGTATTGGCCAAAGTGTGTCACTCATTGCGAATGGCACAGGATCAATCGTATGGACCCCACCACTCTTTTTAAACAATAATTTGATCTTCAATCCCATTTCAATCCCTGATACATCCACCACCTATGTGGCAACATTAACAAGTATTGATGGCTGCGTACTTTCCGACACGATGAGCATTAACGTCTTCTACAATCCACCAATATCTACCCTCTTGGATTCCCTACAACTTTGTCAAGGGACGGGCGCCAATATCACAATCAGTGGAGCGACGAGTTATTTTTGGTATCCTAATAACAACATCAATCCAACCAATACCAGCAGTGTTTTTATTAACCCAATTAGCAATCAATATTATTATTGTGATTTAACTAATGTATGCGGAACAATCACTGATTCAATCTACATAAACATTGTAAGCGCAAGTATTTTTGCTGGGAACGACACCATTATTTGTCCAAGCGAAGAAGCGTATTTATGGGCGAGTGGTGCACTCAGCTATCAATGGTCGCCACTACAATACGTGCTGGCTGCAAGTGGAAATAACGCCATAGTGATGCCGACGCAAAGCACCCAATTCCAAGTGATTGGAACCGACCAAAACGGATGCAAGGATACGGCTCAAGTAGAAGTAGTGTTGCATCCACAACCATTCATTCAAATCAGCCCAAGTGTACAAGCTTTTTATGGGGACGTAATTCAATTATCAGCAGTCGCCAATCAGCCCGGTACATACGTATGGAGTCCACCAGAATATTTGTCCTGTATTAATTGTGCTAATCCCATTGCGAACCCTGACATGGACATGACCTATTATGTGAGTTTTGTGGATGAAAATGGATGCGAAACAGACAACTTAGTTTCCATTAGCTATGAGGTTGTAATTTATGTGCCGAATACTTTTATTCCTGATGGAAATGAACTAAATGATCTTTTTGGCGTGTATGGCGGAAATATATTATCCATGAAGATGGTGATTTTTGACAGGTGGGGAGAATTAATTTGTACCTTAAATTCCACCGCTGAATTTTGGGATGGGACCTACAAAGGGAAACTTTGTCAAGATGGAACATATACATGGCGTTTACTTTATTCCGATAAACAAAATAAAAAATACGAGTTATTGGGACATGTTAATCTAATTCGCTAAGTAGAAAGCATATTAAATTCTTAAATTTGCAACTACTATGTCACTAAAAATAAAATCTTTCGAGTTCAATGGATTTCAAGAAAACACGTTTGTGGTTTCTGATGAAGAAAAAAATGGGGTAATTATCGATCCAGGTTGCTATTCCCATGAAGAAGAAAAAATGTTAGCTTCCTATATTGAACAAGAAGAACTAACCATCATTGCCCTACTAAATACACATGCACACATTGATCATGTATTGGGGAACGCTTATGTCAAAGAAAAATACAAGGTAGATTATTATCTTCACAACGAAGATATTAAGACGCTAAATTCTGTTGAACAATACGCCTCTTTGTATGGGTTTTCAGGCTATAAAACATCCCCTCAGCCAACTATTTCACTTGAACATGCAAGCGAATTAATTTTAGGAAAAATGCGGATAAAAGTATTGCATACCCCAGGACATTGTCCGGGACATGTTGTTTTTTATTTCCAATCGGAGGGAATCGTTATTAATGGAGACGTGCTTTTTAATGGAAGTTTTGGCAGAACGGATTTACCAGGAGGGAATTTAGAAATTCTCAAAACCAGTATTTTTGAAACGATGTTTCAACTTCCTGAAGACACCATTGTATATTGTGGCCACGGTCCTTCAACAACGATAGGAGCGGAAAAATTAAACAACTACATCCATCAATTTTAATTCATGAGAATTGGCATCAATACACGTCATCTTATTGCCAATAAAATGGAGGGGTTTGGGCACTATACCTTCGAAATAGTCTCTCGCTTAATTGCCTCTCATCCACAACATGAATTCATCTTGTTTTTTGATCGTCAAATAGATTCAGCGTTCGAATTTGCTTCAAATGCAAAAGGTATTGTTCTATCTCCACCAACACGTCATCCACTCCTTTATCTTTTGTGGTTTGAGATCAAATTGCCGAGAGCCTTAAAAAAACACAAGATTGACCTATTTTTTTCACCAGATGGTTATTGTTCACTGAGAACAAGGGTTCCACAAGTTTCCGTAATTCACGACATTAATTTTGAACACAATCCAAAAGATTTACCATTAATTATTGGCACCTATTTACGTTTTTTCTTTCCGAAATTTGCCAAGAAATCAAAGCATATCATTACCGTTTCTGATTATTCAAAAAATGATATTGTTAAATCGTATTCTATTGATCCAACTAAGATTACCGTCATTCCAAATAGTTCAAACGTGGCTTTTAAAGTGAAAGGACAAGAGGTACAAACAGCCGTAAAAGAAAAATGGACGAACGGGGTTGATTATCTATTATTTGTTGGCTCCTTAAATCCAAGAAAAAATGTACAACGCTTACTAAATGCCTTCGAAATAGTGGCCATGAATCATAAGGAAATTGTTCTCCTAATAGTTGGGACAAAAATGTGGCGGTCGAATAAATTAAGCATTCCAGTATCGATACAAGACCGCGTAATTTTCACTGGGCACCTACCATTGGAAGAACTTGTTGATATTACGGCAAGCGCACTCGCATTAACATACGTTCCTTATTTTGAGGGTTTTGGAATACCCTTGGTAGAGGCTATGAAATGTGGGACGCCCATATTAGCAGCGAATACCACCAGTTTACCCGAGGTGGCAGGAAATGCTGCTATTTATTGCAATCCATTTGATACGAAAGAGATAGCTGAAGGAATTCAGAAATTAATTATCGATGAAAACTTGAGAAGCAATTTATCAATTGCTGGACAGAGCAGAGGAGAGTTATTTTCATGGGATGTCTCTGCAAGAAAAGTTTGGGAAGTCATAGAAGAGAATCACACAAAATAGTACCTTGCAGTTATTTCAAACATTTAAAATAATCAAAAGGTTCTAAACATTCCTGGCATTGGTAATGAGCTTTGCAAGCCGTGCTGCCAAACTGACTAACCATTTTTGTATTTATTGTATCGCAAAGCGGACAAGGCACAGGTGTGGGAACCCCAAATAAAACACTTTTATCCAATTCGTTCACAGGAGGTGCGATACCATATTCTTTTAATTTCTTTCGTCCATTTTCTGATAGCCAATCCGTTGTCCAAGCAGGAGAAAGAACTGAAACGACATGAACATTATTTATCCCAATAAGTAACAAATTGGCTTTAATATCCTCTTCAATTACCCGCATTGCTGGACAACCGCTATAAGTTGGCGTAATAGTAATCTCCCACATTTGGTTTTCTAGTTGCTTAACATCCCTTACGATGCCTAAATCAAGAATTGATAAAACTGGAACCTCGGGATCTTTTACCGTTTCCAAAGAATCATAAATTTGCTTAGCGCTTACCATTCCATATTTGGATAGGTCCGTTGCATATATTGCAATTCAGCCAATAGAAAACCCATGTGCTCAGAATGCCTACCCACTCTACCGCCTTCAAATTGCCAATTATTAGTTGGGATTTCCAGCTTTGCTAGTTGTAGAATATAATCTACGTTTTCTTTCCACATTCCTTTAAGATTAACCAAGTCAGGAATTGCCTTATTTTCTGTTAAATAGCGATCTACTTCATCTTCAAAAAATAATTCGTCGGTATAACGCCAAAGGGTATTGAGTGATTCTTGCATTTTAAGATGCGATTCTTCCGTACCATCCCCTAACCTAATCACCCATTCAGAAGAATGTTTTAAATGATATTTCGTTTCTTTTAATGATTTTTCTGCGATGGCTGCTAATTGTTTATCGGAAGAATATTGCAATGATTCGAATAGGATTTTACGAAATGCATCAAAGAAAAACTGTCTAAGCATCGTATCACCAAAATGACCATTCACTTGCTCAACTAAAAGGCAATTAACGTATTCCTTTTCGATTCTCAAAAATGCAAAATCATCTCCATTCCTACCTTTCCCCTCTAATTCTCCAGCATAATTTAGCAAACTTGTTGCTTGACCAATCAGATCCAAGGAGATATTAGTAAGCGCGATATCTTCCTCTAGAATTGGTCCATGACCACACCACTCGGCTAATCGCTGACCTAGAATTAGACTATCGTCTCCTAACCTCAATACATATTTTAATAGATGCTCTTTCATAAATTACATGTGTGAAATACCATCGGGTATATCATAAAAAGTTGGATGACGATACACTTTTGAATTTGCGGGGTCATAAAAAGCATCTGCTTCTGCAGCATCAGAGGCAAAAACATTGTTTGAAGCCACCACCCAAATAGAAATTCCCTCCGAACGCCTAGTATAAACATCACGTGCGTTTTCTACAGCCAATTGTGCATCAGAGGCCCTAAGACTACCAACATGTTTATGACTCAACCCTTGTTTACTTCGGATAAAAACTTCCCAAAGTGGCCATTCTTGATCAGACATACTATTTGTTTTAAATTTACTTATGCAGCTACCAATGCGCTTCTTTTTTTTGCATATGCCATTGCGGCATCCCTTACCCAAGTTCCATTTTCTTTTGCTTGTTTGCGGGCAGCTACCCTTTCTTTATTACAAGGGCCATTGCCATTAACCACTTGCCAAAACTCATCCCAATTAATTGGACTTGTCTCATAATGTTTTGTTTCATCATTCCAAACGATATTCGCATCTGGAACTGTAAGCCCAATTAATTCAGCTTGAGGAACGGTTACGTCAACAAACTGCTGTCTTAATTCGTCATTAGTATGACGCTTAATCTTCCATTTCATGGATTGCGCAGTATGTTTTGAGGTAGCATCGTTGGGTCCAAACATCATTAATGCTGGCCACCAAAATCGATTTAAAGCATCTTGCGCCATTGCTTTTTGAGCAGGAGAGCCATTCGCTAAACTCATCATTATTTCAAATCCTTGTCGCTGATGAAACGACTCTTCTTTACACACGCGAACCATTGCTCTTGCATATGGACCATATGAACAGCGACACAACGGGACCTGATTCATGATGGCAGCCCCATCAACCAACCAACCAATAGCACCCATATCGGCCCATGATAATGTTGGATAATTAAATATGGATGAATACTTTGCTCTACCTTCGTGCAAGTCATCAATAAGCTGTTCTCTATCAGCGCCTAATGTTTCTGTGGCACTGTAAAGATATAATCCGTGTCCAGCCTCGTCTTGAACTTTGGCTAATAAAACGGCCTTTCGTCGCAAATTTGGTGCTCGCGTGATCCAGTTACCTTCAGGCAACATTCCAACGATTTCAGAATGCGCATGCTGAGAAATTTGCCGAATTAAGGTTTGGCGATAATCATCAGGCATCCAATCTTTAGGCTCAATTTTGATTTCATTATCAATTTTAGATTGAAAAATACTTTCTAACAACTCAAGAGATGATGGATTCATTTTATACTTATAATTTATACAAATGTAATCATTTACAATTTTTGAATCAACAATTACAGCTGTTAATTGTTCTTTTTTAGGCTAGTAAAATGTGAAAGTTTAATTACTTTTGAAGCTTAATTAATAAAGGTATGATTCCAAAATTTCATAAACTTCAGGTTAAATCTGTTTCGAAGCTAACGAAGGATGCGGTATCGATAGAATTTAACGTACCAAGTGAATTGTCAAACACATTTAAATATGTTTCCGGTCAGTACCTAACACTCAAAAAAGAAATAGACAATCAAGAAATCCGCAGGTCCTATTCATTATGTTCGGCGCCTTTAGAGAAAAAATGGGTCGTGGCGATAAAGCGAGTTGAAAATGGTATTTTTTCAACTTATGCCCTCAACCAATTGAAAAAGGGGGACGAAATTGAAGTAATGCAGCCAATGGGTAATTTTCAATTTATTCCAAGCCCAGCAAAAAAATCAATTGTGCTATTTGCTGCTGGAAGTGGTATTACACCGATGATGGCCATCTTAAAAACCTTGCTTTCTGAAGAAAAAGAAAGTGATGTTACCTTATTTTATGGCAACAAGGGTTTTTACTCTGTGTTGTTTAGAGAAGAATTAGAGGCCATTAAAAACGCCTACATCGGCCGATTTCGGGTAATACATCTTTTTTCGCAAGAAAGCTTAGGTGCGCCGATTCAAAAAGGAAGAATAGACAAAGACAAAACAGACAAGCTATTTTTAGCTTTTCTAAAAAATCAAGCAATTGATGCGGTCTATATTTGTGGCCCGGAACAAATGATATTAGGTGTGAAAGAGAGTTTAATATCATCGGGAGTACCTGCCAACAGGATTCATTTTGAATTATTTCACGCTGGTTTAAAAAGCACGAAGAAAGAAGAAGAAACAACAGAATTGAATTCCATTGCTAGTCAAATTGAAGTAATTATAGATGGAGACAATATAAAATTTGATTTAGCCTCTGATGGCCTTGCCATTTTAGATGCTGCTCAAGAAGCAGGCGTAGATTTGCCATATGCCTGTAAAGGAGGTGTTTGTTGCACGTGTAAAGCACGTGTGATAGAAGGTAGCGTAAGAATGGATGTGAATTACGCTTTAGAAAAAGATGAAGTGGAAGCAGGTTATATTTTAACTTGCCAAGCGCATCCAACAAGTGCAAAAGTTATAGTATCATTTGATGAATAATTATGGGAATTTTTAGTTTTAAAAAGAAGAAAAGTGGTAGCGATTCCAAATGGAATGATTTGCTTGTTACCGATCTTCAAAAAATAAGTAGTGACACAAGTGTTGTCACGTTAGGAATTGAAAATGAAAAGGCTAGTCTTTTTAACTTTATTCCTGGGCAATACCTTGCAATAGAAGTAGATATTAACGGCGTTGCTGCACGTCGATCGTATTCGATTTGTAGCGGTCCTTCTGAAGAATTGAAAATTGCAGTAAAAAGTGTTCCCCAAGGACTGGTTTCTAATTTCATTAATAATGAATTAAAAATTGGCGACACCATTAAATCAATGGCGCCTGATGGAAACTTCACGTTAAAAGACGAAAAGAACCTTGTCGTATTTGCATCAGGAAGTGGCATAACCCCTATCGTTTCGATTGCAAAAAGCCTTTCAAAAGACGCTACCATGCGCTTGTTTTTTGGCAACAAAACGGTTGATGATATCTTATTTCACGAAGATCTAAAGCAGCTACCACAGATTCAACTTATCAATTACTTATCCCGTGAAAACAATGCTGATTATAAAAAAGGGAGGCTTGATAAAGCGAACATTACGGAGGAAATAAAGGCAGACTTGTCCCTACTGAAAGCAGATGCATTCCTCTTATGCGGGCCTGAAGAGATGATTAAAGATGGCATTGACACGCTAACATTCTTTGGCGTCAGTTCTCAAAAGATTCATTATGAATTGTTTACCCCACCCGTACTATTGCTTAAAGAAGAAACGAAAATTGATTTTAAAGGCGAATGTACCATGGAGGTAACCTTGGATCACGAAACTATTGAAATTACCATGAAGAATGATAAACAAACGATCCTTGACGCGGTTGAAAACGCGGGTTTTGACCCTCCTTTTTCTTGTCGCGGAGGTGTTTGTTGTTCTTGTAAAGCAAAAATCATAGAAGGGGAAGCTACCATGCGCTTGAATTATTCATTAACAGATGAAGAGGTTAAAAATGGTTATATTTTAACTTGTCAAGCAAGACCTGCATCTGAAAAATTAATTATTAGTTATGATTAATAGAACGATTGTTGTCACAGGGGCAAGCAGAGGAATAGGTAAAGAAACCGTATTACTTCTCGCTTCAAATCCAGGTAACAGACTCATTGCGCTATCTAGAGATTTGGAATTAATGGAGCAACACTTTGCACACCTTCCAAACGTATTTTCACATCGATTTGATTTAAACGATGAAATCCTTCCACAGGCGGAAAAAATTTTTACCGGCATTGAGGAAGTAAATGTATTAATCAACAATGCCGGGTATTTGATTAAGAAACCTATTAAAGAATTGACGCAAGCTGATTTTCAAAAATCATTACGAGTAAATTTTTTGGGACCAGTAGAATTAATACAGTTTTTATCCAGTAGAATGGAGGTTAATGGGGCACATGTTGTTAATATTAGTACGATGGGTGCTTTTCAGGGAAGCGCTAAATTTCCAGAATTAGCAGCTTATGCCTCTTCCAAAACGGCATTATGTAACTTCACCGAAGTCTACGCAGAAGAAAACAAGGACAGAAATATTCGGATGAATTGCTTGTGTTTAGGTGCCGTCCAAACAGAGATGCTTGCCGAAGCCTTTCCCGGCTATATAGCAAAAATAAGCGCAGAAGAAATGGCTGATTTTATTTCAGATTTCGCTATCAATAAGGGACTTTTCTTCAATGGGAAAATCATTCCTGTATCGAATTCAACCCCCTAAAAAAACAGGAGACAATGCTTTTTTAAACTCAATTGTTTTTGGTACCTTTACCCTAAATGATGCCCAATTTAAAAAAATTCATTTTTTTTCTAGTTAGTTTTTGCATTACGAATGCATGGACACAGGATATACATTGGACACAATTTAACGATAATCAGTTATTTCAAAATTCAGCAAACGCAGGCAATTTTAATGGTGATCTTCGCTTTATAGGAAACTTCAAAGACCAATGGCGTAGTGTAACAGTTCCATTCTCCACCTTTTCTTTTTCAATAGATAAAAACATAAAAAAAGTGGGTTTTGGCTTTCTTGCCTTTCATGATCAAGTGGGAGATGGTAAACTTAGCACCGTCGAATTACAAGGGAACGTATCGTATAATCTTAAATTAAGTCCAGATTCTTCCCATAATTTAAGAGGCGGTTTAAACATCGGAATGAACCACCGTCAAGTAAATTGGAATTCGTTTTATTTTGACAGTCAGTTTAACGGCTATATATTTAGTGCTGCATTACCCACCAATGAATCGATCCAAACCGATCGAAAAACTAATTTATCCATTGGTGCGGGGGTTTTATACGAATGGATTAAAAATCCACGATTAAAACTAAACATTGGAATAGGCGCTTTTAATTTAAATAGACCAAATCAAGGATTTTACAATGAAATAATAAAAAGAGATGTGCGCTACAATGGATTTATTAAAGCTACGATCGCTGTAAAACCAATGATAGATGTAATCCCAAGTATGCAGTTTTCTTCCCAAGGCACTTACCAAGAACTTGTACTTGGATCTTCCATGAAGTATTATTTGTCCTCCAAAACCTTTGTGTATCGCGCCGTTTATGCTGGCTTATGGATGAGAAACAAAGACGCATGTATGCTAACTTTAGGATATGATCACCAAGACTTATTTGTAGGATTGAGTTACGATATTAATCTTTCCAAATTAGTTCCTGCTAGTAATGCACGAGGTGGATTTGAAATCGCGGTAAGGTATATCATCAATAAGTTTAAACCCAAACGCGTAGATCATCGAGTATGTCCAGATTATATTTAACCCTCTTTATTATATTGGTGATGCCACTATCACTAATGGGGCAAGTTAAGCTGAAGGACTTAGTGAAATTTGCTGATGAACAATACAAAAAAGGCGATTATTATTATGCCATCGATTTTTATAAAAAAGCCATCGCCATTGATTCTAACTCACTCGAATTAAAATGGAAATACGCCGAAACACTGAGGGCCTACAAAAACTACAAGGAAGCAGAGAAAGTATATGCTGAAATTTATGCTAGAGAAGAAGCTGAAACCTATCCAGAAAGCATCTTATACCTTGGCTTAATGCAAAAACAAAATGGCAACTATCAACAAGCCATGGAAACATTTAAGTTGGCAAAAACGCTTTACGATGATAAAGAGAGTTATAATTATCGAAAATCTAATCGTGAAGTTGAATCATGTTATTGGGCATTAAAAAACACTAAAGACACCACCGAACTTAAACAGTTTCATACAAAAATAAATAGCTTTGATGCAGAATTTGGGCACCATTATTCAAATGGCGTATTAATTTTCTCTTCTTTAAAAGCGGATACAACGCATGAAAACGAAGAGGTTTATGGCAGGAATTACACCAATGCTTTGTACTATGTCAATACCTCCGAAGATTCCACCTCTAAAGCAAAAAAAATTATTAGTCTTGTAGAAGTAACTGTCCATACTGGAAATGCCAGTTTTTCAACTAATGGGCGCTATTTTTATTTTAGCATCTGTGAAGACGATGGGTACAATTACCGTTGTAAAATTGCTCGGTCGGTTGTAAAGAATGGAGTATACGGAAAAGCCGACACCCTACCTTTCTTAATAAACCATCCCAACTCAAATACAACCAATCCAATGGAAGCAGAAATAGATGGTAAATTGTACCTCTTTTTTGCGTCTAATCGACCCGGTACAAAGGGAGCGATGGATATTTGGTATAGCGAAATTATTAGCGACACCGAATTCGGAGCGCCCACCAATCTGAGCGCCATAAACTCCATTGACAATGAGATTTGTCCTTGGTATGACACCATAAAAAATCAATTGTATTTTTCATCGACATGGCATAATGGATTAGGAGGATATGATGTTTTCATGTCGAAAAAGATCGGGGAGAAATTTGAAAAACCTATCAATTTAAAACAGCCGATAAACGGACCCGCAAATGACCTATATTACTTTGAAGCTGGGGACAGTGTTTTTGTTTCATCCAATCGATTAGGTAGTTTTTCAAAAAAAAATCCAACCTGTTGCAGCGATATTTATTTCGATAAAATTGAACGACCAACCATCCCGCCAGACTCCACGTCTATCATAACACAACGAATAGACTTTCCTATTCAATTGTTTTTCAAGAATGATCATCCTAATCCAAAAAGTTACTTGCCAAGCACTAGTTTGTCCTATGATGCAACTTACATAGATTACAAAAATTCATTTGATGACTACCTAAGCAAGGTAAACGATGATTCAATAAAAATAAATAATGATCGAAAATTAAAATTAGAAAACTTTTTTACTAATTCAGTTGACAAGGGATACAACGATCTATTAATACTAAGTGATTCCTTAGCATTACATTTATCTCAGCATAAATACGTAACACTCTTTGTGAAAGGGTATGCAAGTCCTTTGCACCGCACCAACTACAACATACGCCTCTCGAAAAGACGGATAAATACTTTTTACAACTATTTATCAAACTACAAAAATGGCTTATTTAAAAGCGCGCTTGAACTAAATAAAAACAACGAGCCCCAACTGCAAATAATCGAGATTCCATTTGGAGAGTATGCCTCAAATCAATTAACAAGCGATGATTTTAATGATCAGAAAAACTCCGTGTATTCTTATGAAGCGAGTATTGAACGTAAGATTGAAATAATTGGAATGGAAATCGCCGATGAAAAGCGAGATAGCATGCTTTATATAATGCCTTCTATTATCTATTTAGATGAAAAGAAAAATGATAAAGTTCAGGAAATTGAGTTTATTATAGAGAATTTGATGGAAAAAGAATTATTGATAGAAAAAATTGATGTGGACTCATCGGTGCTAAAAGTAAGTGACCTTGTAATGAGCGTTGGCTCAAAAGGGAAGCAAACCATAAAATTTCAATTTACACCACCAAAAGAAAAAGGCTTGTATTTATTTACCATTGACATCAAATTCTTATCCATCAAAATGCCTATTCGTGCATACGCTACTATTGAGATAAAATAATCGGAAATTGACTATTTCAATTTTTGTAAATCAAACTAAAGGATAGGTAACTTTGCAGAGTGTTTACTCCGTCAGTAAACGGTGAGTTTCTTGCAACTGCTCCATTGACAATTTCAATTTTGGACGCGTAAAATTGAGGTCGTCCGCAGAACAAATAGGGACCAAATGAATATGAACGTGTGGAACTTCAAGGCCTATAATACTGAGGCCAATTTTCTCGCAATCAATTTTAGAATTCATTAATGACGCTACCTTTTTAGAAAACAGAATCATTCGTCCTAACACGTCATCATCCAAGTCAAAAACATAGTCGATTTCTATTTTAGAAATTACCAGAACATGTCCAATAACTAAGGGATTAATGTCTAATATCGCTAGGAATTCTTCGTCCTCCAAAACACGAAAGCTAGGTATTTCTCCATTAATAATTTTAGAAAAAATACTAGGCATTAACGAGTAATACTAATAATTTCAAATTGAAGAGAACCTCCTGGCGTTTGAATTTCGGCAATTTGGCCTATCTTTTTTCCTAATAAACCTTTACCAATTGGAGAATCAACAGAAATTTTACGCAATTTAATATCAGCTTCGTTTTCGGCAACTAAGGTATATACCATTTCCATACCATTAGAAATATTTTTAATAGTAACGATCGATAGGATGAAGACTTTAGAGTTATCCATTTTCGTGTCGTCAATTAACCGGGCATTCGCTACAATATTTTCCATTTTAGAGATTTTCATTTCTAAAATCCCTTGGGCTTCTTTTGCCGCATCGTATTCAGCATTTTCAGATAAATCACCCTTATCTCTTGCTTCGCCAATTTGTTCTGAAATAGATGGTCGCTGAACTGTTTTAAGTTCGTTTAACTCATCCTTAAGTTTCTTAAGGCCTTCTGCAGTATAATAATTGATTTGAGACATGATAAAACTCCTTTAATATAAATAAACAAGAGAGTTGAACAACCCGCTTACAAATTAATAAAATAAATTTATGTTATTTAAGACTAATCGTCAAACCCATTGTGTGAATTATTCCGAATACCCCTGCAAATCTAGCACAGTATTCTAAGCCAAGGGCACTTTTAGACTTACCAACCAAAGCATCCAAGGAGAAACCAGCTGTTGGACCGATAAGTGCATTAGAACGGTTTTCTGCAGATAGAACATCTTTTTCATAGACGTATCCAGCGCGAACATTAAACGCCATTTTTTCAGATATCATACCATAATCTAATCCTACACGAAATTGATCTTTAGAAAAAGAATTAGCTGTAAAGCCCAATGCCAAATTCAACTTGTTTTCTGGAGTAAAGATAAAATCATAAGAGCCACCGATAGATAATAAAGAAGGTAACTCATAAGTTGCTGAACGCTGTTCTAAAGACCCAATAAAACCAGTAGAAACGTAGGATACTTGTTGCGATAAACCATCTCCTTTGTAACGCATAACAGGACCTACATTTTTCAATGCGATTCCAAATTTAATTTGTTCTTTATCCCCTGTTACATATCGAATTCCTGCATCAATGGCAATACCACTAGATTTTAAATTCGAAATGTTTTCCGAAATAACTTTGAAATTAATTCCCCCAGATATAGTGGAAGAAAACTTCTTAGCATAACCAATATTAAAAATATTTGCTCTAGGAGAGAAGAATCCAATATTACCTTCTGGATTAGCTACAGTAGTAATTGCGATGTCACCATAATTCAATGATTGCACACTAATAGCAATAACATCAGATTCAGACAAACGTTGCGCAAAACCCGCAGAATTTAATCCAATATTAGCAGATCCCATCCAATTTGAATAATTAAATTTTATTTGGGTTTTATCTGTAAAGGCTAATCCTGCAATGTTGGTGAAAGTTGCCTCTAAACCATTCATATTCGCAATACCTGCGTCACCAATAGCTGAGCCTCTTGCCCAAGGATTGATTAATAAATGTGAAGCTCCTGCCGATCCAACACGATCTTCATTACCAGCAAAAGAACATACACTAATACCTGTCATCAGGATTAGGAAGTAATTTGATAATTTCATTATTGATTTTTTCATATCTCTACTTCTAACAATTATATACCTTGTAAATCCACTTGGCGTAATCCACCAAAGAATTTAAGAACTACTTCCCCTATTCCTGGAACCTCCACATGAATCAAATATACCCCACCTGCGACTGGTATAGACTTGAAGTTTGTTAAATCCCAATCGATAGAAGTTATCGGACTGTCCTTTTTAAAGGTTCGAATTAATTTACCATTAACCGTATAAATTTTTACGGTACATTTTTCAGGTAAATTTGTGATTTTAACTTTGGTCTCTAACCTACTACGCTCGTATTCAGAAAAAGCATAGTAAGGATTCGGAACGATATTAATCATTTTCAAGGCCTCTTTCAACATGTCTTGCGAGGAAGTAACTGTGGCTATATCATCCATTGACCAAGAATACATCGGTCGACCATTGTTTTCACCTGTTGCTACATAATTCTTATATTCTTTATTGATCCTCAACTTAATAGTAACATCACTGGCCATTAAATTTTGTCCTTGTGCAACGATTGGGTAAGAGATCCAGGTTAAACTTCCATATAATTCACGCTTTGCTTGAGTGCTATTCGTTTCTACCTCTAGCCATTTTGAACGAAGTGCATTATTCGCATTGGTTTCTGCATCTCCAGGTATGTAAGCTGGGAAATCGAATCCTGAGCTATAGCCATTTATGGTGGCTTGTTTGTAACTAAATACATATACTGGATGCATTCCGCCCATCAATGGTGTTCCCACATTACTCACAACACGATTGGTTGGATTCCAAACCATATCCGCTCCATTTTCACCGCCCAAGAATGAATTCTCACCAAAAGCTAAGTACAAGCGTGCGCCAGATTCTAGATCAACTGCATAACCTGGGAACCATCCCATTCCTGTACCTGTTCCATCTGGATTACCATTTTTATCTACACTTGGGCTTTTTCGCATCGCGCCTGGGGCACATGCACCAACATTTAATGCGGTATTTCTTCCCAATTCAATCACAGGGCATCGTGTCCATAAACTTTTATCATTGGTCATGACAATGTTCACACTCGGCAAGAAGCTGATAGATGCGTTCGTTTTAGAAGAACCACTAAACGTTCCATAATAAGCCAATGGCATATAATCGGCTTGGTAACCCACTAAACGATGTGGTGCAATAGTTCCTTCTAGAATGGATTCATACACCTGGTCGGGATCTGCCCCCACTTCGTCGCGGTAATTACATGGATTCAAATACGTGGGGCCATTAGGCAAGCATTCATAGCTTGCGTCATTAACATCGGTTTCAGGGGAATAATCTCCTGAACGAATCCAATTGCTTGGGAAATAAGCATCATTATCAGGAACACCCGCTAACCATCTTTTAGATGAATCGGCGTATTCAATCGATGAAGAAATCATATCCGTTGTTTTGAAGGAGATATTACCCGAGCCAGAAGGGAAGTAGTATTTCTCTTGGTGGATTTGAACCGAGATTCCCCATCCTGGAATAATTTGTTCATTATCCCCATCAATGGACATTTCGGAAGTAACCGAATCTAGTAAATTCCCTCCCTTTGAATCATAACGATACACTACCCAAGAGGCGGTGTCTGCGCTATTTCCAGAAACAGGCGCTGTGTAATCCCTGAATTTACACTCAAAATAACCCGGCGCTAAAAGCAATGGATCCACTACTTTGATGTTAATTGGACCTTTGCCATAATCGTATTCCGGTGTATCCGAAAATCCTTGAGATAGAATAGTTGACAAGGTAGAACTTGTAAAATCGATCGGACGATTACCGTTACCATAGCCATCAACACGGGTTATTTTTGGTGAGGAACCATATTCAATTAATTGATTCGTACCATCCGCTTCAGGTGTTGGATTATGAGGTACCGCAGAAGTAGCACTAATTGCCGTTCCATCAAAATTCAAACGAGATGAAATGTAAGGTATTTTTTGACCATCTAAAAACAATGGATCATTCGGATCATACTTCTTGAATTCATTAAATGCATACGCAACAGCCACATAATAATATGTTTTGTGATTAACTAACTGTCTTGCACCTTGTGCAAAAGCATCTTCAGTAACTCTAAATGAATGCCTAATTCCAGTATTCTCGCCATCAACTTTCTCAACAGGAATAGCAAAACCAAGCGCTTCATCAAATACGAAATTAATTAATCTGTCGTGATCGTTCTTGATATCACATTGTGCCACTAGCCTTGCTTTAGTAGGGTCTTCTATATCAGCTACAGAAACATCAGAACTCTTCAATTGAAATATTTGATACCCTTCAAAGCGATAAAATCTATCAACCGTTGGATCTGGAATATTAATTTCATCCTCTTCGGCATACGCTTCACGGTAGTTGTTAGAGGAAGCAGGATTGTCCAACATTAATATTAACTCATTTTCTAACTCTTGAATGGTGATTTTTGGAGCATCAGGGGGAGATAATATTTTAAAACATGCATCAAATAAAGCTTGAGCTTTCGTATCCGCTCGCTTCATTGCATCAACCGAGGCCAAAAGATTACCATCAGTGCTTCTACCATAGACAATACCTACAGTGATATTATTAACTGCACCTGGCTTTAAGGTAAAGGGACCTGCAGATTGAACGAAACGACGGTCACCTGCAGGATTGTTACTTGTTGATTCATCCCATCCGTTCGGAAACTGACCTGTCATGTCTGCACCACCAGTTGACCATGATAGAGGATCTGACGTTCCGGGGAACATATAATCTGACAATTGTTGGGTGGATGTACCATTTCCTGAACCACCATAATACATTTCTGAGCCATTTGCCCATTGACCTTCCATAAAATTATAATATTCAGCCGCTGGCCCTGGATCTTTATAAGGATAGGCTGCGGTTGAAGTAAAGTAGGTAAATCTTCGCATACCAAATCGCTCATTATCTATAATTCCATCGGAATAACCGATACCAATCCCCTTGTAAACAATACCATTGTTAGCTAAAGCATCAACAACAGTTGGTACAATAGTCGTTTGAGTTGCTTGATCAAAATAAGGTCCTGGATTATCAACACCATCACCATCTTGGTATGGGCCTTCAAAAAAGTCACAACCAATTGCTGGTGGATTATCTCCATATCCTAATTTACCACCATCACTTTCGTCAAAAAGGTCACCATTGTACATGTACCCTAATCCTCTTGATACATCACATCCTGCGTAATCATCGGCAAAATTTCCAACATCAGCATCTAGGAATTGAGCGAAATAGGTATCATAAAGTGTTTGCGTACCTCTGTTAATTAATTCATAGTTATAAAAAGTCATTCTATTGACCTCATCATTGGTAGCAAATGAAAAAGCTTGCGCACGAATTTCCATACCAATTGGATCTCCATTTGTTTCAGTGTGTATATTTCCTTTATCATTGAATACCCACCAGTGTGTTTCATCACCATAAAGTGAAATTCGTCGGTCAAACCCACATTGAATATCATCACGGCCTAAAATATCATCGTACCAAGGGTGATCACCGTTATCTGGGTTATAATTTCCATCTCCATCACGATCATAATAAGGTGCCAAGAAATAATCTTGTCCTAAAGAAACATCACCATGAGCAGGCCAACCATAGATCCGATTTAATTCATCATTAGAAGGGGGGATAATATCATCACACCCTTCCGTAGTAATTCCAGCATTACATTCGAAATAAATATTAAAACGAATAACTTCAGCCTTACGAATCGTATAAAACTGATCGTATGCGGCACATTGATCCGGGTCAATATTTGCTTCACCAAAGTCCCTAACGACATTGTCTCCAACAGGAAATAACGGATTATAATTCCCACTTCCAGGATTAACGGTTAGCGGTCCAGGCCAAAAATCATTCCCTGATCTAAAGCGCAAAGCGGCTAATTTAAGCTGGCCGTTTACATCGGTCCCACCCATCCATAAAGCTCCTGCAAAAATAGCGAAACGTTTACTATCCTTAGGAACTTCATAAGCAGCAATACCTGCTTGCCTATCTTGGAACATACTCCCCCCCTGCTCAATCAATGCTCTAACATCGTTAAACTCCATTGTTAACTTGGCAGTTGCCGGACTACAATTGGCCCCTTTAGGCTTTGCAGGTTTACCATCTTTATCTCCAGGTCCATAATATCCCAACGCAGTTGAGAAAAATAAACCTACACTAACAACTGTTGCAACAAATTGCTTTTTCATAGCTCTTCTATTACTTTATTTAAAAATCAAATTTTATCCCTAATCGAATCGTTCGTGGGGAACTTATATTAAATGCATTCTGCACCTTCATTGTATAATAATCGCGGAAAGACTGCTCATCCGTTTGATTTTGGATAGATGTCTGACTAGCCGCCGCTGCCAAATAACCGTCATCATTCCAGTTACCTGTAGCACGATAAACACTTATTTTGTTATACTGGTTCAATAAATTCGTAACACGAACATAGATGTTTAAATAACCTAATTTAGGCTTGTCATCTTTTTTATCGCCTTTAGGAACCAACACGACATTAATTGTTTTATCTAACTGTAAATCCATTCTATACGACCAAGGAAGACGCGAACCATTTAGCGTACCACTAATACCTGCATTTAAGTTACCAATTCCTTCATCCGTAATGAATGTTTGAGCTGAATAAGGAGAACCTGAATAAATATTAGAAAATAAATTTAAGCCCATATTTTCAAACAAGTTTAAATCCCCAATTTTTGGCCCGTTGTAATCTTCCCCTTCTCCATATCGGTAATCAAATGTTACTGCAAAAGCATGTCGTTGATCGAAGCTATACGGGAAAATATTTCTTAGATTAGGCAATCCAGCATTAATCAATGCCCCCATTGAAGTTGCATCAGAACCGGTACCATCTGCAAACTGCAAAGTATAGTTGGCGGTCATTCTGATATTGCCTGTTTGTCTTAAATCGTAAGAGATTGTCATTCCTTTAACGGTACCAAAATCGCGATTTCCATATGTTTTGTAGGTAGCAGGATACGCTTCAAAAATATTTACTAATTGAACATTATTTCTTTGCTCACGATAGAAGGCAGAAATCTTAACAGATGAAGTACGAGAAAGCACTTGTTGGAAACCTAATTCATAATCAACTGTAGTTTCAGGCTTCAAATTCGAATTCTCAATGATAGCACTTCTTGATTGGATGAACTGATAATCAAAAGGATCAAATCTGAATCCAGAAGTTGGGCGTTTCGTTAATACATCGTAATGAGCAAAGAAAGACGCTTCTTCAGAAATAGGGAAGGAAAAAGCAATTCTAGGCATAACATTAACCTGTGCTTTGTAGTCTTCAAAGGCCGATTGATCAGGAGTAATTTGACCTGGATTTAGCACCCATGGAGCAATACCAGCAGCACCTTTAATCACCTTTGGATCTTCGATAGTTGTACCGGTAGCATTAAACCAATTACTTTCGGATCTAAAACCATTTATTGAATTAGGGTTATTTACATCATTTACATAAACAATATAATCATCTCCCATACTTTCTGGAATATCTACCCATGAATAAAGATTCGGATCCGCTAATTTTAATGCTTTCGCTTCTTTAACAGTACGGGCATTATAGAAAAGATAAGGATCTTTTAATACAGGTTGATTCGCATCAAATACATCCACTCGAACACCTACATTGAAAACGATATCATTAAAGGCGAATTTATCCATAATATAACCCGCCATATAAACAGGCTGGAATGAACCAACAAATCGTTTGAAATTGCCGTTTTCATCGTATTCATTAAAATATTTATTGATATCGGTTGCGCCCTTTACTTTTTTTCCGGTATGGTCAAAACCATAATAAGAAACGAATGAATTTCCACTATTTAGCAATTCATCTGGCGAAAACATATCTAATTGAAAAAGATTAGGATCGTATTGGTCAATATCTATGTAATCATCTCCATAAACATCATAGCCTAGTTTTTTTCTTAAATTATAGTCAAAAAACGATTGGTTATCCGCATTTTCTTGTCCGCCATAATTTCCTATAATACCATCTTGGTTGTTATCAATATTATTTGTTATTTCATTGTAAGCATTACCTGAATTTAATCGCTCATAAGTAATTGCTTTGAATGATCCTGAATCAGTAACGACACCGCTATTTAGATTTAATTCCTCGATGTGGAAATTAGCTAACTGCCTAGCAATCGACCAAATTCCAATAGGGCCATTTGAATTACCATTGGTAGTTGTTCCTGACCCCCAACCTCTGTCAACACGCTGCTCATATTCGAAACCTAAGGAAATATTGTGATCGCCAATATTTAAAGACCCTGCACCTGTTACACGGAATTGATCATTTTCAGATTTCCCAAAGAAATTGTAGGGTGACCCTATATTGCTCCAAATACCGTAAACGCTTTGAGGAGAATCTCCATTTCTCAAGGCATTACCTTGTTGAATTTGAAATAAATTTTCATAATGACCAATCTCCGACTCTGAATAAATATCATAATATTGAGACGTGATCGCAGCTAAAGCGGCATTGGTTTCTGAAGGAGTAAATGCTACGTAGGTATCTTTAAATCCATCGTGCACATAAGTTTGTGTGTTGGGATTAAAAGCGTATGATGGTCTTCTGCTGGTTGTAAATTTACCAACATGTCCATAATTAAATATATTGTATTGGTGCTTCGGATCATAATTATCACTTTTAGATTTTGAATAATCGACCATGATGTTATACATTGCAGACCTAATTTTAGAACTGCTCCCTTCTCTTTCGTTATTAAAACGTTGTGATAACTTACCATATACGCGGTAATCTAAATTTTCAGAAACCCCAAAGTTTTGGAAGTTTAACAACGATCCGCCGTACGAATAATTGGATCCGTTACTGTAATTCAATGACCCACCAAACTGAACATTAACAGATGGTCCTGTATTCACATCTATTTTTCCTTGTGCAGAAAAAACAGTGTTTCTAGCATTCATCCTCCAATCCACTTTTTCAAAATCATCTTGACGTAAAAACAAGGCATTGTGAAAGGTTCCAAAGCCTGTAGATGTTGGCCTTAATGGATTTACTAATAATTCATCTCTCACCTCTTTTTTAATTCTATAATTCCCCCCTGCCAACGGCCTGTTATCTAATTGATCCGTATAGTTAGCGGAGAACAAAAAGCCTAATCTTGGCTTTGTTTTTTTGCCTGTAGAATCACGTTGCATCCAAAGTGGACCAGACAACATGCCCTCCACTAAATTATATCCGAATTTATCAAGACCAATTACTTTACCATCGTATCCATCAGGATCAGCACCATTAATATATGCTCCAGAAGAAACAAGTTCCAAACTACCGAAAAATATAGACGAAGGACCTCTTGTTGTAACAGAAATAATTCCTCCAGTAACATCCCCATAATTTGCAGGCACACCACCAGTAATAACTGTAACTTCTTCTAAGGCAGATTTAGGTAGATTAGCCGACCCGCGCACTTTAATTCCATCAATATAAAAATACGTTCCATCTTGGCGCGAACCCCTAACTGAAATCGCACCCGACCCTTCGTTTGTATTAACCCCTCCAACTGATGAAGCTACTCCGGCCGCATCACGCACTGCTAAACGCCCGATATCTTCTCTTCCGATTGTTGCACCGCTGGCTCCTCCATCTTTATCGATTAAGGGGATTTTATAAGCCGTTACTTTAATTTCACCTATATCAAGGACACTTTTTGGTTTTGATAATACTAAATTTTCAAGAAATGTGATTTTGTCTGGAGAAATAGTCACATCAGTAGTAACACTAGGTTGGTATCCATCTTGATTTCGTACTTCAACGTCATAAAGCCCCGGTAGCACACCATTAATCTGAAATTTTCCATCAAAATCTGTGTTAGCAGCTCCTTTGATAGAACCATTTTGCATTAAAAGCACCTTGCTAATTGGCAAGGGAGCACCTGAAACCTCATCTTTAACAGTACCTTTGACCGTTCCTAAACCCGACTGAGAAAATGAGTAAGCGCTTAAAATTAAGATGCTTACTAAGAGTAGCTTTGATTTACCAAACATATTTTGTATGTATAAGTTTATTATAATTCACATTTAATTAATTTGTAAATATATATAAAAAATACTTTTTTCTAACTCTTGCGTAAAAAAAAATAGTAATTGAAATATAATATTGAACTTTGTGAAAAGACAACTTTATTATTATTGAAAACAATTCCTCTAGATTCATTATACTTAAAAGAAATTCACAAAGGAGAAGCTGAATTAACGATGCTTGATTTTAAGGAAATTAGTGATTTGGACACTACATTTTTATACACCACTGAGCAAGAGGACTTATCACAATTAAAAAACAAAAAAAGACAGCGAGAGTTTTTTGCAATTCGAGCAATCCGAAACAAAAAAGAAATTCCGTTTCCTATTTCCTATAACCCAATCGGTGCCCCTTTTTTTGAGGGAACACCCTTAAAATTATCAATCAGTCATTCGCACGAAATAGCAGTACTAGCTACTGCTCCGTTTAATATAGGCGTTGATTTGGAGCCGATCACAGAACGAATAATACGACTTAAAGAGCGCTTTGCCACTTCAACTGAGATTTCCTTTTTTAATTTTACAGAAGCAAAAACACTGACGATCATTTGGACGATCAAAGAAGTGTTGTATAAATTAGCCGGGAATGAAAATATTAATATGTTGAGTGAAATGAACATCATTGAACTTGAAAACGACCTAGCAACCTGCCAATTTAAAACGGAGCTTGGTGATCGATTTGTAAAAATAAAATTTCAAGAAATTGCTAATTTCATTATTAGTTTTAATCCATCTAAATACTATGAAAACGACTTTTTACACTAAAATAGCAGGGCTCAAAAATGCCATCGCAGTTTTAATTGACCCAGAAAAATATACCGACACCAGCCAAATTATCGCTTTTCTACAAAAGGTAAATGCAGCACGACCGAATTTTATTTTTATTGGAGGAAGCACCGTAACCAGCCATGATTTTAATCAGTGCATAAAGACCATAAAGTCTAAAACTACGATCCCAATTATTATTTTTCCTGGGGCTAGCCATCAAATTAGCGATCAAGCAGACGCGATACTTTTCCTTTCATTATTATCGGGGAGAAACCCAGATTACTTAATAGGTCATCACATTAGAGCCGTGGATGAATTAGAAAAAATGGACATTGAAATAATTCCAACTGCCTATTTACTCATTGATGGGGGGCGTAAATCGGCGGTAGAATACGTATCACAAACGAATCCTATACCGGCAGACCAACCGAACATAGTTCGAAAAACGGCGCTTGCCGGTAAGTTTCAGGGAAAAAAAGTTATTTATTTAGATGCTGGGAGCGGCGCAATCAATGCCATTCCGAGTGAAATAATAGTAAGTGTAAATAACCTCAACATGCCACTAATTATTGGAGGTGGAATAAGGTCGATTGAAGGCGTTGCTAAAGCGCACGATGCGGGAGCGAATATTGTTGTAATCGGCAATAAAATAGAAGATGATATCGACTTTCTATTGGACATTGCTAATTACACGAAAGAAAAAAATACAGTGAATTAGTTGGACTTAACTAAAACTTGCTTTTAAACTCAAATCCATGCTTTGAGCCGAATGAGTTAAGGCACCAATCGAAATAAACTGCACACCAGTTTTTGCATACTCGACAACATTTTCAATAGTGATTCCACCGGAAGCCTCTGTTTCAAAGGAACTAGGTATAACTCTTAGCGCTGCAACAATTTCATTTGGCGTAAAATTATCAAGCATTATTCGATTCACCCCACCAACAGAAATTACTTGATCAAGCTCCTCAAAATTACGGACCTCCACCTCTATTTTTAGATCTAAATCATTGGACTTTAGGTAAGCAATTGTTTTTGAAATCGCTTCTTTGATACCTCCAGCATAATCGACGTGATTATCTTTAAGCATTACCATATCAAAAAGCCCAAAACGGTGATTGGTTCCTCCTCCAATTCGCACCGCTTCCTTTTCGAAGAAACGAAAACCAGGAGTGGTTTTTCGCGTATCAAGAATTTTAACGGGATAATGTTTAACTTTTTCAACAATACTATTTGTTAGCGTAGCAATTGCTGACATTCTTTGAAGAATATTTAAGACCGTTCTCTCTGTGGTTAAAATTGTTTGACTAGAACCCGTTACTTTAAAAACCACGTCACCCACTTTAATTACATCACCGTCATTTTTGTATTGGATAAACTCCAACTTCGAATCATAAATAGCGTAAAGTCTTTTTATCAGTTCGATTCCTGCAAGCAAACCATTTTCTTTAACCAACAATTCTGCGGAACCAATCTTGCTTTCGGGAACACAGGCCAAGGTAGAATGATCCCCTTGACCAATATCTTCTTTTAAAAATTCTAAAATGTAATTGTCGGTCATGCTAGGCAAAGGTATTTTAAAAGAATTAATACTTAAAAAAAAAGTGCTTTAATTTAAAGACTAAAATAACTAATTTTAGAGCATAATGAAGAGCATAAGATCGTACAGTTTATACTTATTTATATTACTTTGCAGTGCCAAGCTCACGGGGCAGGTTGTGAATCAAGCAAAGAATGAAGCGTTAATTACTTCGGCCGTTACAAAATTTAATGACCCGAAGAGCACTGATCCGATTGTTTCCAATAAAATATTACAAGGCATACTTTTAATTAGGAAAAGTTGCGATGTTAAACAACGGCAAACAATTGATTTACTTTCTTGCGAACAAAAAAGCAGGCAGGGAGATATCGCTGGTTTTATAGTGGGAATGGAAGGATTAGAAAAACAAAATCCAAGCTTTACAAATCCTACTTTAAGACATTTTTATGTGCTAAACATAACTAAAGTGTGGCTTTATAAAAACGACCTTATTAAAGCCTCTAAATTCAACCTTCTTAATCTTGCGGAATCGAAAAAATCCAATATAAACCGAAACATTTCACAAGCTTATCAAAATAGGGCATTATTATTTCTCATAAGAAATATGAAAGACTCGTCCCTTTATTACGCAAAGTTATCCACCAAATTTGCAAAGCGATCCGATAGTCGAATAGAGCTCGCCCTATCATTTCACAATGAAAGCCTTATACAATCACACTTCGGAGACATTGAGTTAGCGGTAGAAAAAGAACTATTAGCCCTTCAAATGGCAGAAAAATTAAATCTATTTTATTTTGAATCATTTTTTAATAGAACAATATCTAATTACTCACTTGAAGTAAAAAACATAAAAGAAAGTTACTTTTATTTAGCAAAGGCAATGTCGCTTGCACAAAAACTAAAAGATGCGAGATCCATTGCATTGTGCGAGATAAGTCAAGGCGGGATTTTAATGAACGATTCAAGGTGTATTGAAGCAATCGCTTTACTTAAAAAATCAATTAAAAAATTAGAAGAGTTTAAAGATGCGGCTCAAATTGGACAAGGTTATGAATATTTAGGAAAGGCATACGAAAAAACAAATAGAGAAGCAGAAGCGTTAAATTCTTTTAGTATTGCATTAAAATTGTTTGAAGACATCGGCAATAGAGATAAAATCGGTGATGTTTTTCACCACATTGGCGTGGTTTATTTTAAACAAAAATTGTATAAACAAGCATTCGACTTATTGTACAAATCAATTGAAATTAGAACTAAGGAAAGAGAACAGAATAAACTTTACGATACCTACCGAGTATTATCAGATCTTTATGGTAAGACAGGCAATAAAGACTCTTCCTATTTATACCTGTCCAAATACGTCAATTTTCTGGAGTTAAATTCAACCTCAAAAAATGCTCAAAAAATAGCCGCCCTGACTCAAAAAAATTCTGGAGAACAACGTGAACGCCTATTGGAAATGCAAGGCGAAACCCTAGAAAGAGAATTAAAGGAAAAGAAAATCCTCCAACTACAGAGTGACCGAAGATTTTTCGGGATTATTTTTACCGTTATCATCCTTTTACTTAGTCTTTTTATTGTTTTTATTTTTTTAAGACAAAACAAATTAAAACAAGACCAACGCGTTACAGAAATGTCACAATCCCTATTGCGTTCTCAGATGAACCCACACTTTATCTTTAATGCGATGTCGGTAATTCAAAGTTATATTTACAGTAACACGCCAGACTTAGCTTCTAAATTTCTAGTGAACTTTTCGCGTTTAATTCGATTAATACTTGAAAATTCACACAAAGAATTTATTCCTTTGGAGACAGAGGAGGAAATCCTAACTAAATACTTAAACACCCAAAAATTACGCTTCGAAAACCGCTTTAATTTCAAAATAAAAATAGCTGAGGAACTTCGAATAAATCGTCTTTTAATACCCCCTATGATCACGCAACCTTTTATTGAAAATGCAATTGAACATGGACAACTGCACACCATACCTCAAGGGCTCATCAAAATTTTCATGGAACAACATGACAACCTGTTAACTATCACTATTTCAGATAATGGTGTAGGGCGAACAAAATCGGGTAAAATAAAAAAAAATAAAAATCATAAATCAATGGCTATACATATTACGAGCGAACGAATTGAAATTATCAACAAAAAATTCAAGGGAAGAGGGAGTTTAGAAATTAAAGATCTTAACTTAGAAGAAAAAACAGGTACACAGGTAAAAATATGTTTGCCAATTATTTATGAAAACCCTAACTTTCAAGCAGAATGAAAAAAGTACTGATAATTGACGATGAAAATCGCACTCGGGATTTTGTAAAAAAAATGATTGATTCCTACCATCTTGAGCTGGAAGTTTTTACCGACGGCGAAAGTGTTGAGACAGGTATTGAAGCAATAAATAGAATTCATCCTGATATTGTGCTGCTTGATATTCAAATGCCCGACGGAACAGGTTTTGACGTCCTTAACAGCCTAGAAGTAAAAAACTTTGAAGTAATATTTATTACCGCTTATCAAGAATACGCCATTAAAGCCATTAAATTTAGTGCCCTAGATTACATTCTAAAACCCATTGACTCGGAAGAATTGCATAGCTCCATTATTATGGCAATGGATTCTTTAGAATTCAAACGAGAAGACACCCAATATACTGCTTTAGAAAACAACATTCAACCTACCAACCGTAGAAAATTAGTTTTAAAAACCCAAGAAAGTGTTTATGTTGTTGATTTAAACGAAATCGTTCGATGTGAAGCGGATAAAAACTATACATTTTTTTACTTAAGTAATGGAAAGAAGATATTAGTTTCAAGAACCTTAAAAGATTTTGAAACGATGCTTAATGGCTATGGTTTTTTTAGAATCCAGCAATCGCATCTTATCAATTTGGAATTTTTAGACCGATACGATAAGCATCAGGGAGGTGCAATAATAATGAAGGATGGTGTTTCGGTGCCCCTTTCTCCCGCAAAAAAGGAACAGTTTTTTAAGTTATTAGAACGCCTTTAAGCTAAAGCTTGTCTTAAATCTTCTATTAGGTCGTCTGCATCTTCTAACCCGACACTCAACCTGATTAAAGAATCTACTACGCCACTTTGATCACGAATTGCTTTGGGTATGGAAGCATGCGTCATGGTCGCTGGGTGACCGATTAAAGATTCTACTCCCCCAAGCGATTCGGCAAGTGCAAATAATTTTGTTTTTTTAACTATTTCAAGTGCATCATCCAGCTTATTTCCTTTTAACGTAAAAGAAATCATACCTCCAAACCCACGCATCTGTGCTTTAGCAACAAAATGATTGGGATGAGATTCGAAACCTGGCCAGTATACTTTTTCAATTCGTTCACTTTCTAACAAAAAATTAGCTATTTTTTCGCCATTTTCACAATGACGTTGCATGCGTAAATGCAGTGTTTTTATTCCTCGTAAAACAAGAAAAGAATCCATTGGTCCACAAACGGCTCCCGAAGAATTTTGAATTCGATACATTTCAGCTGCAATTTTCTCATTAGAAGTAACCAAGGCGCCCATAATAACATCGGAGTGTCCCCCTAAATATTTAGTTACAGAATGCATAACAATATCAGCACCTAAGTCCAAGGGATTTTGAAGATAAGGCGTTGCAAAGGTATTGTCTACACACAAAAGAGCACCTGTTTTTTTGGCGATAGCAGCCATGGCAGCGATGTCAACAATGTTCATCATGGGATTAGTAGGAGTTTCCACCCAGATAACTTTGGTGTTTTTTGAAACGGCCATTTCAACCTCTTTCACATTTTGCATATCTACAAAATGAAAAACAATACCATACTTTTCAAAAATAGTAGTGAAAATACGGTACGAACCACCGTACAAATCATTGGTCGAAATCACCTCATCGCCGGGATTAAGCATTTTTATTACGCAATCAATTGCTGCTAAACCTGAGCCAAAACAAGCCCCATACTTTCCGTTTTCAATGGCTGCAATGTTTTTTTCAAGTGCGTGACGCGTAGGATTTTGAGTGCGCGAATATTCATATCCTTTATGATTTCCTACTCCATCTTGAACGTAGGTTGACGTTTGATATATAGGTGTCATAATAGCGCCTGTTGCAGGATCAGGCTGAACACCTGCGTGTATTGCTTTTGTACCGAATTTCATGCTGTAATTTTAATACAAAATTAATAGAATTCTTTGAACCAATTTCTTTAATGAATTAAAGGATGGCTATTCGATAAAATAAGCTATATCTTTAATTCTTTGCAAGGGTCCCAAAAACGTTCAGTAAAATCAATCACTCGGTTATTTTCTACCGCAACACCTTCAGAAATTAACAGTTCTTGCATTCTATTTGGCGTTTCAAAGTGATGTTGCCCCGTTAAAAGCCCGATACGATTCACTACCCGATGCGCAGGAATATCTTGATGTATATGAGATGCATTCATTGCCCATCCGACCATTCTCGCTGCTGATTTCACACTTAAATAATTGGCAATAGCACCGTAAGATGTAACACGACCTATTGGAATTAACTTTACTACTTGGTAGACCTGTTCAAAAAAATCCTTGTTTTTAGTTGATAATACAAGACTCATACCTGAAAAATTTCTTAAAAAAAAGCCTCTCAAAAGAGAGGCTTAGCTTTTTTAATTTGACTCAATGCCCTTTGCAGCAGTCCTTTTTGCCGCCTATCCATTTTCCATCAGCACCATAATGCGATAGACAGGCCATTTTTTCAGCGGAAGTACACTTTAAGGAATCACACATTTTAGCGCATTCATCCTTTGTCATTTTAGCACATTGGTTCATGTCGCATTTTCCCATGGTAGCATGACAATTTTCTTTTTTTCCACATGAAGAAGAAGAACATTTACCGTTTACCATTTCACATTTGGTTTCGGAGTCAATCGCTTTTTTAGCATCATGATGCCCACTTCCTAAAATGGGAGCGATTACCAAACCAATTAAACACGTTAATTTGATTAGGATGTTCATTGATGGACCAGAAGTGTCTTTGAATGGATCGCCAACGGTATCGCCAGTAACTGCTGCTTTGTGTGCATCCGAACCTTTGAAAGTCATTTCGCCGTTAATTTCAACACCCGCTTCGAAAGATTTCTTCGCGTTATCCCAAGCGCCACCTGCGTTGTTTTGGAAAACCGCCCAAAGCACACCAGATACAGTAACACCAGCCATATAACCACCAAGCATTTCTGCAACTAACTCCTTAGCCTCTATACCAGTTCCATATATGCCAAGGCCTAAAAGAACTATAGCAATTGGAAATCCAATGGTCATAACTCCCGGTAACATCATTTCTCTAAGCGCTGCTTTTGTTGAAATTTCTACACATTTTCCATATTCAGGTTTGCCAGTTCCTTCCATAATTCCAGGAATTTCTTTGAACTGACGACGCACCTCATATACCATATCCATGGCAGCTTTTCCAACTGAATTCATCGCTAATGCAGAAAACACAACCGGAATCATCCCACCGATAAACAACATGGCAAGCACAGGCGCTTTAAAAATGTTAATCCCTTCAATTCCCGTAAAGGTTACGTACGCTGCAAACAGGGCCAATGATGTCAATGCCGCAGAAGCAATAGCAAAACCTTTACCAGTTGCAGCAGTTGTATTACCTACTGAATCCAATATGTCTGTCCGTTGACGGACCTCTTTAGGCAACTCACTCATTTCAGCAATTCCACCTGCGTTATCAGATATAGGACCGAAAGCATCAATCGCTAACTGCATGGCTGTAGTGGCCATCATTGCCGAAGCGGCTAAAGCTACCCCATAAAATCCTGCTAATTCATAAGAGCCCCAGATGGCAGCTGCAAATAAAATGACCGTTGGAAAAGTAGAAATCATTCCAGTTGCAAGACCCGCAATTACGTTCGTTCCTGCACCGGTAGAAGATTTTTGTACAATTTTCAATACTGGCTTCG